>JAEEGL017045709.1_pt1 | contig 32976 bp, 32 predicted proteins | sample 9134231 | NCBI WGS metagenome assembly JAEEGL01 (sample SAMN16246548, study PRJNA631951) | gut metagenome | biome: gut microbiome; feature: rumen; material: fiber-attached | host: Bos | place: Iran: Karaj | collected 2018-10
AACTTCACACCGGTATATTTAATAAGAGCTTAAATAAGTAAAAGCAGCGAAAAAGGAGGAGAAAAGATGAAGAAAATGAAGGGAAACAGGGGAGCTGCACTGGTAGCAGTACTGATCGGGATACTGTTCATAGCGATCCTGGCCAGTTCGCTGCTCTATATGTCAACTCTCAACTACAAGATGAAGGGCATGCGTTCCAGATCAGATGATAACTTTTATTCGGCTGAATACGCTATGGCTGATATGATGGCGCAGGTCAAGCAGATGAGTTATGCATCGGATACACCTAAGACAACCCTTTCCGGTTATCTTAAGGGAGCAGGTAATTCATTTAATGCAGCCAATCTGCAGAAGCTTATCGGTTATTCAACCGGAGGCGGTGCTATACCGGATCTGCCTACAGCTACTGTAAGCTGTATTTATGATGGCTCTGTAGCTTCTTATGAAGAGGGCGCAAATTACATTATGCTTAAAGGCGTTAAGGTTACCACCACAACTGCTGATGATTACGAGAGCAGTATAGTAACCGATATCAAGATTACATTCCCGAAGAGTACGGATGCTCCTGCAAAGCTGAACGATTTCAGTCTCCTTTCAGACTCCCCGCTTTCGGTAGTACAGAGTAGTCAGTACTTTGGCGGTGATATCTACTGCAGAAAGAACGGTACACTTGGAGATGGTGGAAATGATGCTTTGAAGATAGGCTCACTTGCAAACGTTGTTATGATGGGGAACTTCTGTTTTATCGATGGAAATCTTACCATAGAGGATGGCGGAACCTGCTATCTGAACGGTACTACCTATGTACGTGGTCAGGTGGTTCTCAATGGAAAGAGCAGTCTGGTTATCGGCGGTGATCTTTATGTCAAGGATGGCTGTATAGGTGCCGGAAATATTAAATGCATAAATGATGATGCTTCAAAGAATCACGGTTCCGGCGGTGTTAAATGGGATAATTATAACAAGTATAATTCAGGCCTTGCAGGTATGCTCGTGGCACCTTACATGCATGTACATAAGAGCAATGCATCTTCTGAAAAGGATATACTTTTTACCCAGTCTGAGTTCCGTAATAAGTGTTCAAATGCAGGTAGAAATTACAGCTCTTCTATAGTAGAGTATTCAGGAGGACCTAATGGAAACGTAAGAGCGATTTATATGACCAATCAGAGTAACGTTCCGGATGGAGAGAATTATGATAACTGTCTGATCGTTGGCGGCGGCTGCCCGACAATGTTCCAGGGTACAGTTAAGAACAGTACGTTCCTTATTGTGGATCAGACAGCACCTCTTGAGATAGCTATTCAGGACGGAGGTTTCTCCTGGGGAACCATGGATGATGAAAGTTACGAGATTGCAAGAAAGCTTTGGGTAAGAGGCGGAGATAATGATGGTCAGTTCTCATTCCCCCTCGAAAATACTTTAACTCTGGACAATCTTGAGGCGATACCCGGTACAACGGATGAGAGCAAACTTGGCGGTAGGACTCTTGTACAGTTTACAAATGATGCTGACTGCAAGCCATTCTATTATAACAAGACCTCACCCAGCGAGAATTTTTTCCCGTTCGATAACTTCCTTGATAAGGATATAGATAAGACACTCCGTGCATTCAAGGGTGCTGCAGGTGGTGATGCAGATGAGAGCGCTCAGCCTACCATAAGGATGTATAACTGGTCAAAGGAATAAAGGAGGCGTCATATGCAGAAACTAAAAAAACAATTAAAGAGCAACAAGGGTATGAGTATCATGGAGCTTCTGCTGGTTATCATGATCTCCTTGCTGATACTCACGCTCCTTCTTATCTCCTACAATGTGGTCAACAATGCCAATGTTACAAAGGCAGCTAAGCGTATGGAGAACATCTTAAAGACAACCAAGGTTGCGGCGATGGCACGTGGACAGGACGCAGGCGTTGTACAGTTTACTGTGGAGAACGGCAGGGTATTCGCTGTTACTGCTCCCGGTACCGGTGATGAGAAGAAAGAGCTTATATGTAACGCCAATGTAGTACTTTCTGTTGGTACGGGATCTGCACCCGCGATCGGTACGGATTCAGTAGGCGCAACAGTTGCTTTCAATACTAACGGACGTATCCGCACTTCAAAAACTACAGGTGACTACTTCCTTCTTTCAAAGGGAGAAAAAGTATTTAAGATAATAGTACATAAGGCTACAGGTGCTATAGAATGCAGTCTGTATTCACCTGAGGCCGAACCTGCACCTGGCGATTGATGAAACAAAAGTATCTGTTGCATAATAGGAAGGAGGATAGTATGAGAAGTAATAAGGGTTACACCCTGGTAGAGCTGATGGTTGCGGTAGCAGTTCTTCTGCTGGTTATGGCAGAGGTCGGTGCGCTGATGATCAACAGCCAGACACTTTACAAGAACGGTTATTATGAGGTGAATCTGCAGGAAAACTCACAGCAGATAGTTCAGACCGTTCAGGATCTTTTAATGAACGCAAACGTGGATTTCAGCCTTACCACCACGACCTGCACTTCGCCCGCCGGTCATAAGTCAGACGTTATCTCTTTCAAGACAAAGGAAAGAGTAAGATCGGGTGATACCTATACCGGTGCTATGGAGGAAGTGGTCTATAAAATAGGACGCCGTATCGATCTGGTGCCTGGTACTACACCCAGGACCGGTAATGTCGGAGAATATACCGATCTTGTTCTGGTAAGATCCGCCGGTGACGGTGAGACAGTGAGCCTTATAGCTGAAGGTGTGCAGTCCATTTATCTTACAAAGAATAATGATATCGAAGTAACTTCCGATGATGATATGTTCAATGTTAAGACTGCAGACGTAGTCAGTATCTCAATGAACATGGTAAATGAGAATTACCGTTATTCCACCTCCGGAGAGGTCTACCTCAGAAACCGTATTGGTACCGGTGGTGATCCCGATAATGATTCGGGCAGCGGTTCAAATGCTGATTGTGATGTTACTGTTTTAAGAATTCATGAGTATGATCTTAAGAAGTTTGTTCCTAAGGAATACACTAAGTTTGTGCTTAAAGATTCATCCATGGGCAGCATCTACGATCTTGAGGAAAACGGTGAGATCAAATGTAATGGCTACATGAACTGCCATTGGGAGCTTGAAAAGGAAGCAGAGATAATAGCTTCCAGCGCAGGCGGCGGTACATATAAGATCCTTGTTAAGACACCTAAGGTAAATGATGGTGCACACATGCCCGTTTATTCATGGACAAACACGACTACCGCTAAAGGTGGTATGAATAACGCTATTCCCGTAAATGGTATCTGTACCTGTCCTGATTGTGTTGATGACCTTACTATGGATGCCCAGATTACAATCGCGATAGGTGACGGCGGGGAATACATAATAGAACAAGGTGGATCACCTAAGAAAGTAGATCTTGCTGTTCTTGCTACAAATGGAGAGCATGGTTTCACGATCAAACGTCATCATGATGATGATGTTGATGAACCCATAGGATCCGGTGTTCCGGCATGGAACTGCTCCGCTACTATGACAAACGAAGTATTTAACCGTGTTGGTGAAGGTGAGCTTCTTAATATCGAGAGTATGCATCTGTCGATCTGCCCTATGGAAGAAAATGAAAGTTCAACAGATACACATGATATATGGGAGCTGGACGATACCAAGACATATCAGTACAGAAATCTGCAGTATAAGTACTTACTTTACAGCAAGGGTAATCCCGGGGATCCTTATGCAGCTCCCGGCGTCAGCGGCGGACAGCATTGTATGTATCTCCCTCATCCCGGATCAGAAGGTGCGAATGTATTTGCAAACTTTACCCTTGGCCGTATACATGTAGATAATAAGGCAAACGGCTTCAGCGTACGTTCCATAGTTCATTCTGATGCAGGTAAGTATTACTGGGATTACATGGTACAGAATAAGAGCTATATTAGACTTCACATCTGGTGCTCTTATGCAGGACATGGCGGAATTCCTTCAGATGATTCTGATTACACCTACACCTATGACTGCTACGGCTACTACTTCCCTCAGAATCAGGGAACGGATACTCAGCATGACTTTATAATGGGGTTGATCACTGAGACTCCTTCTCCTACAGATGTAAAGCCTGTTAAGACTGCTGATGATCCTTATCCTTACGAGTACTACGATATGGCTCCTTAAAAAGGATTACTCCCCCGCCAATCCGGCGGGGGTTTTTATTTGGCCAAACCGGCAGGGATTTTTTTCTTGCAATTAAAAATCATTTATAGTATATTATCTTGCGTGTGCTGAAAGTTGTACACGCAATTTTAATCATACTGACAGAGGAACTGATAATGGCAAAGAATCTGGTTATAGTGGAGTCGCCTGCAAAGGTTAAAACTATTAAGAAGTTTCTGGGCAGCAATTATGAGGTTTGCGCCAGCAACGGACATGTTCGTGATCTGCCTAAGTCTACCCTTGGCGTAGATGTGGAGCACGATTATGAGCCTAAATACATAACTATCCGCGGAAAAGGAGAGGTTTTGGCAAAGCTCCGGAAGGAAGTCAAGAAAGCAGACAGCATCTTTCTGGCAACCGACCCTGACCGTGAAGGAGAAGCTATAAGCTGGCATCTTTTTGAATCCCTTAAGCTGGGAGAGAAGAAAGTACATCGTATTTCTTTTAATGAGATAACAAAGAATGCCGTTAAGGAATCCTTAAAACACCCAAGGGATATAGATATGGATCTGGTGGATGCCCAGCAGGCCCGCCGTATCCTTGACAGAATGGTGGGATATCGTATCTCTCCGCTGCTTTGGGGAAAGATAAAGCGCGGTCTTTCAGCCGGACGTGTGCAGAGTGTTGCGCTGCGTATCATCTGTGACCGTGAGGAGGAGATCGCTGCTTTTATACCCAGGGAATACTGGTCTGTTGAGGCGCAGTTCTGCGCAGGAAACAGCAAAAAGACTTTTACGGCTTCCTTCTACAGCGATGAGAATGGTAAGAAGACAATAGACAGCCGTGCAGAAGCAGAGGCAATAGAAGCAAAACTTAAAGGGGCTAAATTCGAGATAAAGGAGATAAAGCACGGAGAGCGTACCCGCAAGGCTCCTCTTCCTTTTACCACCTCCACACTCCAGCAGGAGGCTTCAAAGACACTTAATTTCTCTACATTAAAGACCATGCGTACTGCGCAGACACTTTATGAAGATGGTTATATCTCTTATCTGCGTACTGATTCCACACGTGTATCGGAAGAAGCTCTTGCCGCCTCCAGGGAGTATATAGTAAGCAATTTCGGAGAAGACTATCATATAGGCGCTGCGGCTGTTAAAAAGGATGATAAGAAGATACAGGACGCTCATGAAGCTATCCGTCCTACGGATATCAGCATGACGCCTGAAAAATTAAAGAGCAAGCTGCCCAGAGAGCAGTACAGACTTTATCAGCTTATATGGAAGCGTTTTGCTGCCAGCCAGATGTCAGCTGCCGTTTATGATACACTTTCGCTTAAGCTCAGTGCCGGCGGTATGATATTTACTGCATCTGCCAGCGGGATCAAATTTGATGGTTTTATGAAGGTATATACTGATACCGAAGATGATAAGGCGGTGAACAGCTTCCTTCTTAAAGAATTTGCAGACATAGATAAGACTCCTGCCATCAGATTTGTTGATATGGAGAAGAAGCAGCACTTTACCCAGCCTCCTGCTCATTTTACCGAGGCAAGTCTGGTGCGCGCCCTGGAGGAGCTGGGGATAGGAAGACCTTCTACCTATGCGCCCACTATTACCACTATACTGGCAAGGCGCTATATACTGAAGGAGAATAAGAATCTCTTTGTTTCCGAACTGGGTGAGATCGTAAATAAGGTAATGAAGGATGAGTTCCCTGCCATAGTGGATGTTAATTTCACGGCAACAATGGAAAGCCTCCTTGATAATATTGGCGAAGGTAAGACCAACTGGCGCACCGTTATCGAGAATTTCTATCCCGATCTGGACGCTGCTGTTAAGAAGGCAGAGGAAGAGATGGCACACATCGAGATCAAGGATGAGGAAAGCGATGTGGAATGCGAGAACTGTGGACGGATGATGGTCATTAAGTACGGACCTCATGGACGCTTCCTTGCCTGCCCCGGTTTCCCGGAATGCAAGAATACCAAGCCTTATTTTGAGAAGACCGGAGTGCTGTGTCCCAAGTGTGGTAAGGATATCGTTGTGCGCATGACCAAGAAGGGCCGCAGATATTACGGTTGTGAGGGCATCCCCGAATGTGACTTTATGGTCTGGAATAAGCCGGTTAATGAAAAGTGCCCTGAATGCGGCGGCATCATGCTCAAAAAGGGCAGCAAACTGGTATGTGCAGATACGGAATGTGGTTTTATCAAAGATGATGAAGGAAAGGACGAAGAATGAGTTTAAGTCTTTTGGACCGTACGAGAAAGCTCGGACGGCTGCTTCATAACAATACATCGCCCAAGGTGGCGTTTAACGATATCTGTGAGGTGTTGAGCGACAGCCTTTCTTCGGATGTGCTGGTGATCAGCAGGGGCGGAAAGCTTTTGGGCTGCGGTATCAGCAAAGAAGTACAGCCTCTGAAAGAGCTGCTGAGCCACAGTGTTGGCGAGCATATCGACAACAGGCTTAATGAGCGCTTCATGGGGATATTATCCACCCAGGATAATGTCAATCTGATGACCCTGGGCTTTTCCATGGATGTTGCAGAAGGAGGCGGACGTTACCATGCGGTGGCTTCACCTATCTATGCAGGCGGAGAGAGACTGGGCAGCATGTTCATATATAAGGATAAAGGCTGGTATGACATGGATGATATTATACTGGCTGAATATGCCGGGACGGTAGTCGGCCTTGAGCTGCTCAGGTCCCTGAGGTCGGAAGCTGATGAGAGTGACCGCCTTATGCAGGGGGCGAAGGGTGCACTGGATGCCCTTACTTTATCGGAAAAGGAAGCCATCAGGTATATACTTGAAAGGCTTGACCGGGAAGAAAACCTTCTTATTGCAAAGAAGGTGGCCGAGGATACCGGCATTGCCAGGAGCGTGGTGGTAAACGCACTGCGCAAGCTTGAGAGCGCCGGCGTGATAGAGACACATTCTGCGGGAGTGAAGGGTACCAGACTGAGAGTTATCAATAACAGTATATACGAGATCATCTGATAGTACAGGTCAGGAAAAGAGTGGCCCGGAAAGCTCCGGCAGCCTAAGGGTTTACATAAAATTCTCTTGTATTTTTCTTAAAATATTATATAATATTCATTACAGTTTCGGTATTATCTGTCCGATATAATAGATATGAGCATAGGCAGGGAAGCCCGTAACGGCCACGGAAAGGCCAGGGTTTCGTCTGTGCTGTTTTTGCGTATACAGGAACCGCGGCAGGGCGGCAGGCAAAAGCTTAAAGGAGATCACAGTATGATCAATTCCAATGTATTCTCATACATAAATGTGCTGGATAAGGCAGCGGACGCAGCATGGCTGCGTAACGAAGCTATTTCCAACAATCTGGCGAATGTGGATACTCCCAATTATAAGCGCCAGGATGTAAGCTTTGAAGATGAGCTGATCAGAAATCTTAATAAGGTAGAAAACCGTACCATGGACGCAAAGGTTTATAATATGAATCTTTCGCGCATCGAGCCCAGGGTCTATACGGATGCGGAAGCTTATTCCTACAGGCTTGACGGTAATAACGTAGATATCGACACAGAGAACGTTTATATGGCGGAGAACCAGATCACATACAATTCGCTGATGCAGTGTGTAAAGAGCGAGTTCCAGAATCTGAAAACCGCAATGGGTAACGGCGGCTGACCGCGGAAAGGAGTAACCCATGGGAATGTTCACATCTTTTGATATAACAGCTTCCGGACTTACCGCGGAGCGTTACCGCATGGATACCATAGCGGAGAATATTGCAAATGCCAACACTACACGTACGGGCGACGGTACGCCTTACAGACGTAAGGTGGTGGAATTTGAGACAAAGGAAACAACACAGGACCGCAGATCTTTTGGACGTGTCCTTTCTACCATAGTAGGTACAGGCAGGGCGCAGCAGAGACACGACCGCAATATTGTCAGCGACGACCTTATAGGCTACGGAGTGAAGATCCCTACCATAGCGGAGGATAACGTCAGTCCCATGAACATGGTATATGATCCTTCACATCCGGATGCTGATGAGAACGGTTATGTTACTTATCCCAATGTAAATACCATCACTGAGATGACCAACCTGATCGATGCAAACAGGGCGTATGAGGCTAATGCAACGGCATTTAATGCCAGCAAGTCCATGGCATCAACGGGACTGAGTATTATAGGGAGCTGATAAACTATGGAATACATAGATACTGCCACAGGTAACAGGGTAAGCAATCCGATAGACAGACTCAATGTCCGCACGGGTAAGGAGATAAGCCGTTTTGTGCAGGAGAAGGGTTCGGAGACGGAAGATCTTTTCGGCTCTATCTTCGGTGCGGCGCTTTCCAATATTAACAGCACCAACAAATACCTGTCGGACGCGGAAAATGAAGAGATAAAGCTGGCCATGGGGCAGAGTAATTCAACCCATGACCTGGCTATTGCGCTGCAGAAAGCGTCGACGGCACTGCAGTATACAGTAAGCCTTAAGAATTCGCTGATAGAGGCTTACAGAACTATTATGAACATGCAGATATAAGATCCTTCGCTGTATCCGTGAAGCCCCGGAATGAGGTGTCATTCTGAGAAGCGGCAGCGATGAAGAATCTTTATTGGAGGAATTAAAGTATGGTCGACAAAATCCTGGGCTGGTTCCGCTCATTGCCTAAGCGGCTGCTGGATTGGTGGGAAAAATTCTCAAAACGGCAGAAGATTATAATCGCTATACTGGCGGTCGTTACTTTAGCGGCCTTTATCGGACTGGTAGTCTGGATAACCAGACCCGAATATGTAAAGATACATACCGCTTCTTCGGCAAAGGAAGCGCAGGAGGTCATAGACCTGCTTACGGGTGATGAGATCGCCTATAAGACCTCGGAAGACGGTCTGTCGATCTCCATCAACCGCAAGGATTATACCAAGGCGGTGCTGCTGCTTGGCAGTAACAGTATTTCTACGGATCGTTATTCCATCGATAATGTCACCGATGGCGGATTTTTCTCGACCGAAGCGGATACCCAGAAACGATATCTGGTATATCTGGAGCAGACTCTTGAGGAGGATCTCCAGGGCTTTGATTTTGTGCGTAAAGCAGATGTTAAATTAAGCATTCCCGAGCAGAACGGAACGCTGATCGCACAGAATAAAGAGAGCTATGCGGCTGTTAAGCTGGAACTTTCCGACAAATGTGACAGTGACCAGGCTGCGGCTATGGCAAGGCTTATAGCTACGGGACTTGGTAATGATACAACCAATAACATAAGCATAGTTGATACAAGCGGCAAGCTCCTGTATGCAGGCGTGGAAGAAAGCGCCGGCTCCGGCAGCGCTTCATCCTTCCTTTCGACCGCAGACCAGCAGTCCAGGGCTGTTGAGGCAGATGTAAAGCGCGCCCTGCTGGGACTTAATCAGTTTTCGGGCATAGAAGTGGCTGCGCATGTGGTCATCGATATGTCAAACGCAGAAGATGTATGGCATGAGTATTCCAACACCGATACCGAAGGTGACGGCGTACTCGCAAGCCGTGATACATATCAGAGCACAAACGAGGGCAGTACCGGCGGAATCCCCGGTACCGATACAAATACGGAGAGAACTGACTATGTTTATGAGAACCAGTCCAACAGCTCCTCTACCGTAATAGAGACCAGCGAGGATTTCCTTCCCGATGAGCATATCAGGACCCAGACCAAGCAGGCGGGTGATATCGACAGGGAGAATTCTTCCATTACAGTTACATTGTTGACTTATAAAATGATAAATGAGGACGATGTGCGTGAAGCCGGCGAGCTCGAAGGCATTACCTGGGAGCAGTACAAGCTGGCAAATGATATCCGTACGGAGCTTCCGGTAGAGCAGAGCCTTATCATGGCGGTATCAAATGCTTCGGGTATCGCTTCGGGCAAGATCTCAATTCTTTCATATGAACAGCCTTTCTTTGTGGATCATGAAGGCCTTAATATCAAGCTCAATGATGTCCTGCAGATAATCCTTATCGTCCTTATACTTGGACTGCTTGCATTCGTTATCCTGCGCAGCATGCGTCAGGCGCGTGTGGAGGAAGCAGAGCCGGAGATCTCCATCGACGATATCCTGCAGTCCACCATGGCTGATACAGACTTAAATGAGATTGGTGTTGAAGAGAAATCTGAAGCCAGAAAGATAGTAGAGAAATTTGTTGAGGACAACCCGGAGCTGGCAGCAAATCTGCTCCGCAATTGGTTGAACGAAGATTGGAGCTGATAAATGGCTGATTCAAGCTTAACCGGAATACAGAAAGCAGCGGTGCTGCTGATCGCATTGGGGCCGGAAATGAGCTCCACTGTTTTCAAGCACCTTAAAGAAGAGGAAATAGAGGACCTCACCCTGGAGATAGCCAATACACGAAGCATATCACCCCAGGTTAAGGAAGATGTTATAAACGAATTTTATGAGATCTGTCTGGCACAGCAGTACATCGCAGAAGGCGGTATAGGCTATGCGAAGGAATTGCTGGAGAAGGCGCTGGGTACCGAAAAGGCACTGGATGTCATCGGTAAGCTGACGGCGTCGCTGCAGGTCAAGCCTTTTGAATTTGTCAGAAAGACTGATGCGACCCAGCTGCTGTCATTCATACAGGATGAGCATCCCCAGACCATCGCCCTTATACTTTCTTATCTTTCTCCTTCACAGTCTGCGCTTATCATATCAGCCCTGCCCCAGGAGAATCAGGCTGATGTTGCAAGGCGTATTGCGACTATGGACAGGACCAGCCCTGATGTTATACAGGAGGTGGAGCGCGTGCTGGAAAGCAAGCTGGCAAATCTGGTCAACCAGGATTACACCCAGATAGGCGGCGTGGACCAGGTTGTGGAAATATTGAACACCACCGACCGCGGAACAGAAAAGCATATCATGGAGATATTGGAGATAGAGGATCCGGAGCTGGCAGACGAGATCAGAAAGAAGATGTTCGTATTCGAGGATATCCTGCTTCTGGACAACAAGGCTATCCAGCGTGTGCTGCGTGAAGTCGACAATGCGGATCTGGAGCTGGCGCTCAAGGGTACCAACGAAGAAGTGCAGAATGCGATCTTCACCAACCTCTCCAAGCGTCTGGCAGAGATGATAAAAGAGGATATGGAATTTATGGGCCCCGTGCGTATGAAGGACGTTGAGGATGCCCAGCAGAAGATAGTCAACGTGATCCGTAAGCTGGAGGATACCGGTGAGATCATCATTTCCCGAGGCGGAGGTGACGAGGTAATTGTCTAATTTCATCAAAGGCGGCTTCGTCAATGTTGAGTCCGGGAAGAAGCTGACCATCAACTCAAACACTTTTGTTGAGAAGCGTCTCGAGGAACTGCGCTCCAAGATAGTGGAGGAACCTCCGGAGGTGATAGAGGAAGGCTTTTCCGAAGGCCTTGATCCGCTGCAGGTTGAGAGGCTGGTGGCTGCACCCGAAGACGATCCTTCAGTCATAAAGGCCGGCGGCGCCATGAGCCGCGAAGAGATAGATGCGGAACTAAAAAGAGCACGGCAGGAGGCGGATGCCATTCTGGAAGCTGCCAGGAAAGAGGCGGAGCAGATACGCGGAGCTGCCAGGGATGAGGGTCGTGAAGAAGGCTACAGGGATGGCCGGCGGGAAGCTGAGGAAGAATGCCGGCGGCAGTACCGCGAAAAGGAACTGGAATGTGAAGCGCGCGCCGCTGCAGCGGAGCGTGAGTTTAATAAGAGAAGCGAAGAACTGGAACCCCTGCTGGTGGAAAAGATCAGCGGTATATTTGAGAGAGTGACGGGAGCCAGGCTTGAAAACGACAGGGAGACGGTGATGTATCTTTTAAACCGTGCCCTGACCGGAGTAGACAGCGGACGTAATTATGTGGTTCATGTTTCCTCCACGGATTATGAGAACGTAAGGGCGCAGAAAGAGCAGGTGGCAAAGGGAACGGGTATTTTGCCGGAGAGTTTTGACATAGTTGAGGATTCAACCCTAAGCCCCAATTCCTGCCTTATTGAAAGCGAGGGCGGCATCTGGGACTGCTCACTTGGCACACAGCTGTCCCTGCTTGTGCAGCAGCTTAAGATATTGAGTTATGAGTAACGGGGCGGAGCAGTTGCTGCCCCGATTTCATTAAGTAATATAAAACTATGAAAGATATTAACCTGGAAAAATATGACGCGGCAGCGGAAAAACTCTATTACCGCAAGCTGGGCAAGATAGTGAATGTGGTGGGACTGACGCTGGAGAGCGCAGGCCCTGATGCAAAGATGGGCGATATGTGCAAGATCACCACTACTGCCGGCAATGTGATAATGAGCGAGGTCGTAGGCTTTAAAAATAACATGACCCTGCTGATGCCTTACGAGAATACAGAGGGTATAGGTGCCGGCTGCGTTGTGGAGAATATGGAACGCCCGCTATCCGTGCAGGTGGGGGATTTCCTACTGGGCCAGATACTGGATGGCCTGGGCAGACCTATAAGTGAGTTTACGCCCACAGGTGAGACCTGGTTTCCGCTGGATGCAAAGAGCCCCGATCCCATGACCAGGACCATCATAAATGAGGCCCTGCCCCTTGGGGTTAAAGCTGTTGACGGCCTGATAACCGTAGGCAAGGGCCAGCGTATCGGAATATTCGCAGGCTCCGGCGTAGGTAAGTCCACGCTGATGGGCATGTTTGCAAGAAATACCCGGGCGGAGCTAAACGTTATCGCCCTGATAGGAGAGCGCGGCCGTGAGGTGCGCGAATTTATCGAAAGGGATCTGGGCCCTGAAGGTATGAAGCGCAGCGTCGTAGTCTGCGCTACTTCCGATAAACCCGCTCTGGAGCGCAAGAAAGCAGCCCAGACAGCAACCGCCATAGCGGAGTATTTCCGCAGCCAGGGCAAGGATGTTTTGCTGATGATGGACAATCTGACACGTTTTTCCATGGCCCAGCGTGAGATAGGCCTGGCCACGGGAGAGCCGCCCGTTACACGCGGATATCCGCCCAGTGTGTATTCGGAGATGCCCAAACTGCTTGAACGCGCAGGCAGGGATGATAAGGGCTCCATCACCGGACTGTATGCGGTGCTGGTAGACGGCGACGACTTTAACGAGCCTATAACTGATACCGCCCGCGGTATCCTGGACGGACATATAATGCTGTCCCGCCGCCTTGGCGCAAAGGGACACTATCCTGCCATTGATGTTATGCTCTCCATCTCCCGATGCATGAGCATGGTGACCGATAAGGAACACCGCCAGGCAGCTACCAAACTGAAGGCTGTCATGGCAACCTATGATGAGGCAGAAGACCTGATAAATATCGGAGCCTACAAGAAGGGCTCAAACAAGAACATTGATTATGCCATAGATAAGATAGATGCAGTCAACGAGTTCCTCTGCCAGGACGTTAATGAAAAATTTGAGTACGAGGAGACCGAGAGACTGCTGGAGGGGCTGTTTAAGTAAGACGTGTCTCATGGTAAGCGGCAGTTAGCGGTACGGATTCGCCGGAGCATTTATTGTGTCGCAACAGGTTTGACATCAGGCGGCAGGCTTACGCGCAGATCCGGATGAGCGTTGCCGCAGCACTTAATAAGCGTGCCCTGCCCAACCTTGCCCCGCAGAACTGTCTGCGTGGAAGGAATGCTACGCATTCCCTTGATGCCTCAAAGCCGGCAGGCTCCCCCAATCAAAGATTGGGGGCAGTGTTTCAAGGGGCAAGTCGGTTTCGGGGCAGGGTGCGCGAATTTAGTGCGGAGGCACAGCGAAGACGGACTGTGCGTAAGCCTGCCGCACAAAGGAAAAGGCCCCGGAGTCTGTAAGACAGAGGAGAAAAATGGCGCGATTCCGCTACCGTATGCAAAATATTCTTGAGCTTAAAGAAAAGCTCGAGGAACAGGAAAAGAACAACTTCGCTTCCAGGCGCGCGGCGCTCACCGAGGAAGAGGAGAAGCTGGATGCTGTCCTGGCGAAGCGCAACGCCATAGTCGAAGAAGGAAAGGCCCTCCGCCTTACCACCATTGATGTTGTAAAGATCCGCGAAAACCAGCGCGCGAAGGAATATGCAGAGGAAGCGGTAAAGCAGCAGCGTGTAAAGGTCCGCATAGCGGAAAAGAACCTTGATGCCGCAAGGGCAAGGATGCAGACCGCCGTGCAGGAACGCAAGATACATGAGAAGATGAGAGAGAAGGCCTTCGACCGTTTTATTGAGGAGCAGAACGCCGAGGAGGTCAAAGAGATAGACCAGCTTACGAGCTACGTTTATGGGACTAAGGAAGAAGACGAAGATTAGGGGAGGACCGGACGATGGCCGACGATTATAAAGCCGAACGGAAAAAACTGGACGAAGAAAAAAAGAAGCTGAAAAAAGAGCAGGACGCCCAGCGCAAAGAAGCGAAGAAGCGTGCCAAGGAACTTGCGGACCAGGAAGCACAGCTTGAAGGAGAGACCACGGGCGGCGGTATTTCCATGTTCTTCGTGACGCTCTTTATCATAGTGATATGGCTGCTTATACTGGGTATACTGATAAAGCTGGATGTTGGCGGCTTCGGAAGCGGAGTCCTGGCTCCGGTTATAGGTAACGTTCCAGTACTTAATAAGATACTTCCCAGGGACACCACCACAGAGACCGAAGATCTGGAAGCATATTACGGTTATACGTCGCTGGATGAAGCCGTTGACCAGATAAAGGCCCTGGAGCTGGAGCTTCAGAGTGCAAGGACTGCAAATGCAGCTTATGCAACGGATGTGGCTCTTCTGCAGGGTGAGGTGGAAAGACTGCAGACCTTTGAAAAGTCACAGGAGGAATTCCAGCGTATACGTACGGAATTCTATGAAGAAGTGATCTATACCGATAACGGACCGGGGCCCGATGAATACCGTAAGTATTATGAGCAGATCGATCCCGCGACGGCTGAATATCTCTACCAGCTGGTAGTAAAGAGTACAGCGGCTTCTGCACAGATGACCGATTACGCAGCTGCTTATGCCGCTATGCCGCCGGAAGAGGCAGCAGCTATTTTTAATACCATGGGTAATTCTCTTGAGCTTGTCGGAGAGATACTCTGGTCTATGACCAGCGCCCAGCGCGGAGCTATCCTTGCCAATATGGATGAGGATATAGCAGCGCAGGTTACCAGGATAATGGATCCCGAATAAACGGCAATGCGCCTTTGGGGTTAAGATAATCCGGTAACTGTCCGATAATCTCATTGTAAACATCGAGAGAACAGGAGGATATCATATGACCATAGCACCGTTAATGGATACTCCCATGCAGGGAATGCTGATGCCCAACCCGTCAACCGATACAAAGACAGGAACAAAGGGCGATTTCATGCAGGCCTTCAGCAACGCTAAGGACAGCGTTAAGACGGAGCAGCCTATAAAGACGGAAGGAACCGGTGCAAAGGGAAAGGACTCCAAAAACAGCGCAGCAATGGATGCTGCGAAAAGAAACAGCATAAATGACAGCCGTGCCCAGAAAATACGTAATGACAGCAGTACGCAGAAGGTATCGGAAAGTGCGGATACCGAAAGTACGGCGGAAGAAGATGTGATGGCTACCATCGCTTCCAATGCACAGCAGCTGCTGAATGATATTATGGAACTTCTGGGTGATATAACAATAGAAGGACTTGAGGATGCATTGTCATCCCTTAATATGAATATGTCGGATCTTCTTTCCGGCGGTGCAGGCAATATGCTTATAGCACAGCTTTTCGGAGACGGGGATCTGGCGTCACTGCTGGCAGACAGCGATCTTTCCGATATGGCATCAAAGCTTAACGATCTTATCGCAGAAGCTATGTCTGATATGGAACAGCTGATGCCCGGTGAAAACGCCGAGCGTCTCATGGGCCCGGCTCTTAATGATGCAATGAAGGATGTTGCGGCAGCAGGCCAGGGCGTTGAGGAGATGATCTCTGACGCTGTAATGCCTGTTGAAGCTCCCGAAGAGCCCTATTCCCTTGGACAGGAGATAGGTAACGGACAGCAGGATGCTTCCGAAGAGGAAGGTCCGGCTTCGCACAGGACCGAGAAGCGTGAGCGTGCAGAGTTTCACGAGATCAGGGAAGACCAGCCCGCATTTGTTCCCAATGCAGAACAGAATATGGATATCTCCGCGGATGAGCTCCGCGCCCAGACAGAGCAGGCAAGATATGTTTCGGATCCCATGGAGATACTGGACCAGGTAGCTGACCAGATAAAGACCAAGGTTAAAGAAGATATGAGCAGCCTTGAGATGGTGCTCCATCCCGCAAGCCTTGGAAATGTTGCACTTAATCTTACCAGTAAGGACGGCAGTGTCAGTGCACAGTTTACGGCACAGAGTGAAGCTGTTAAAGCGGCTCTTGAAAGCCAGCTGCAGGTGCTTAAGGAAAATCTTGAGCAGGCAGGCGTTAAGGTTACGGAAGTATCTGTTGCTGTAGGAACCCATGCTTTTGAGCAGAATCTGGAGCAGGGAAATGACGGACAGAGCGATGCAGAGGCAAAGGAACAGGAGAGACTGCGCCGTGCAACAAGGCGCATAGATCTGGGACTTGACGGTGAAGAAGGACTTGAAGGCATTGATGATGCCGACGCCGTTACCGTAGAGATGATGCAGGCCGACGGAAACCGTATGGACCACCGTGTATAAGGAGGTATAACATATGAGCAGTTTAATGGCGAATTTCGTGGATGGTAAGCTGAACACCGAGACCGCGTCCAGCGCATCCTTAAAGAATGCAAATGAAGAAAAGAATAAATCCGGAGTAGACAGCGAAGCTTTCCTTACCCTTCTGGTTGCGGAAATGCAGAACCAGGATCCTCTGGAGCCCACCTCCAATACCGAATGGATCAGCCAGTATGCTACATTCACCCAGGTCAGTGAGATCCAGTCCATAGGAGATGCCATGAACGGTGTCCAGGCGCAGGGTCTGGTAGGAAAGAATGTCATTATGAGGGTAACGGAATCCACCGGTGAGACAAACTATATCGACGGCATGGTGGAGCGCGTCAGCTATGAGGATGGAAAAGCCTTCCTTTATATAGGCGGCAGCCCTTATTCTATTGACGATCTGGATACGGTAGTCAGCGAGCAGTATATGGCTGCCCAGGAAAAGATCGATGAGATAAGGGGACTTATCAGACAGCTGCCTTCACTGAACGAGCTTTCCATCGATGATCAGGATACCGTGGTACAGCTTGGCAAGATCTTATCCGGCATGAGCGATTATGAAAAGAGTTTCATCGAGCAGGATGCCATGGATGTGATAAATGAATACGGACAGCGCATGCTGGCTATAGTTGCGGATTATAATGCCCAGGAGAACGCCCGGACCATAAAGGACGCCATGGAGCGCCTGCCGGCTTATGAGGAGATAAGTGTAGCAGACCATAAGGAACTTATCGAAAACCTTAAGGGAGCTCTTGATGAGCTGAACGATGCTGCAAAGGATTATCTGGGTAAGGATAATATCGAGAAGATCGAAGCTTACTACGAGCGCCTTAAAGAGCTGGAGGAAGCGGAATAAGATTCTTTTCTTACCGGTGTTAAGAAAACCTCATCCGTCACCGATAAACATTATGTAGGCGAGAGGAAGTTTTCTCAGGGAAGAGAAAATTTTGATAAGGGATTTCAAGCTCCTTTCGGACAAATAATAAACGAAAGGGGCTTTTTATATGCCCCGGAAATATAAAGGAGGAACTGCCTTATGATGAGATCACTCTTCGCCGGTGTTGCCGGTCTGAAAACCCACCAGATCAAGATGGACGTTATCGGTAACAACATCGCAAACGTTAATACCGTGGGTTATAAGTCACAGTCCATAAATTTCGCAGAGCTTATGTACCAGACCACCCAGAGTGCATCCGGACCTAACGCGGATACAGGCCGTGCCGGTGTCAATGCAAAGCAGATAGGTCTTGGTACTGTTTCGGCAGCTATCACCACAAATATGTCTGCACAGGGTTCTTCCCAGAATACAGGTAATGCATTCGACCTTCGTATTTCAGGCGATGCTTTCTTCATAGTAAACGGCGGTTCGGGAAATCTCTTCACCCGTGACGGTTCTTTCTACGTAGACGCAGCAGGTAACCTTGCAATGAGCAGCAACGGTTACAACGTAATGGGCTGGCAGGTAGACGCAAACGGCGATATCGTTCAGGATAACGTCAGCAAGCTTCAGATCTTAAAAGCAGAGAACATGACCAGTGAGCCCCAGGTTACCAGCCGTGCAAATATGACCGGTATCATCGATAAGATGGATCCCCAGGTAATGGGCGACGGCAAGGTCATCAACCTTCAGATCTATGATAATCTCGGATATTCCTATACAGCAAGATTCCTGGTTCAGAGCACCGATGATGAGGGTATGTATACCATTACCCTTGATGATCTGCGCGATGCAAATAATGACTCCGTTATTAAGGATACCACCAAGAAGGACGGCACCGTGGTAAAGGCTAAGTATGACGCTAATATCTTTACGGGTACTGCATTTGAGAGGAAGGATCCTCCTACCTATACCAATCCCGTTGCACGTGCAAAGACCTATACCCTTTCCGACAGATGGAAACTTAATGCAGACGGTACTCTTACCAATAAGGCAGATTCCAGTGTTACACTTGATCCTAATAAGGCAGAGGATCAGGATAAATACGCAGAAGCATGGGGCGCAGATTCCTGGGAGACATTCAGCCACTTATACAAGGCAGATGATGCAGGCAACAAGAATCCCATCACCATCCCCGGATCACTTGATATCGATACCGGTACCCTCAAGGTAGACGGTTATTTCGCACAGGACGGCAAGGTGCTTACACTCAGCTACGACCAGATAAGCGGTGCGCTGCAGGGTATCGATGCCCTTAAGAACGATCTTAAGAATTTCTTCTTAAATATTGAGCCTCTTACAGAAGGTGCAGACAATCCTTTCTCAATGAACTCTGCACAGGGAGAGGATCAGGGCAAGCCCGGTATAGCAGTATACATGGACCAGACCACTAACGTAAACAATGAGAAGAAATCAACCATAGGCGCATTGAGCGGCGATGCTGACGGTTTCGGAACAGGCTGGGCAGTAGGTACCATGACCGGTGTTTCCATACAGGGCGACGGCAAGATCTACGGCGCTTACGATAACGGCCAGACCAAGCTCCTTGGCCAGATAGCAGTTGCAAAATTCGCAAATGCTACCGGTCTTGAGAAGATGGGTGAGAACCTTTACGCGGCAACCCTTAACTCAGGCCAGTTTGACGGCGTGGGCGTTGACGTTACCGCTGACGGCGGCAAGGTTTCCACAGGTATACTGGAAATGTCAAACGTAGACCTTTCCACAGAGTTCACCGAGCTGATCACAACCCAGCGTGGTTTCCAGGCAAACAGCCGTATCATCACCGTATCCGATACGCTGCTTGAGGAACTGGTGAACCTGAAGAGGTAATATACTAGCTGGTCAGTATTGACATGAGAGCGGGGGAAGCTTATAATGGAGTTGTCTGAGGAAGACAAAAAGGATAAGAATTCTTTCAGAAAAAGCGAAAAACCCGAGGCTGCCACCTCGGGTTTTTCTTGCTCGTCAGAGTGAGTTATTTCTCAGGCTGTTACCGGTTATTCTTTCTCGTCCAGCCATTTGCAGATATAATGAGAGATTATACCAGCCATGACGGAAAGTATAAAGGATAAGAATTCTTTCAAGCTTCTCACCTCCTTCCTTCGGAGGTCCCGGCATGGGTTATTATATACTGATATATGAAATAATTCAATTATGAAAAAGAGGGGCGGTCATGATCGAATTAAACAAGATAAACGGCAATACAGTGCTTATTAACTGCGACCTTATAGAATACGTCGAGGAGACGCCGGATACGGTAGTTACGTTAACTACAGGGCGGAAGTTAATAGTAAAAGAGAGTAGACAAGAGATAAAAAATCTTGTAAAATGCTATAAGCAGGAAATATATCATGGATGATAACACGGGGCCACAGGAAGGGTCACTGTGTTTTTGCGTGTGTTTAGCTTACATAATTAATTACAGGGGATAAGAGAATCTATGGATTTAGCATCGGTAATAGGTCTGGTAGCCTGTCTGTTCTTGATGATATTCGGTATAGTCTTCGATGGTAAGGCTGTAAACTTCGGGTCGCTCTTAAACTTCCTGGATGCACCTTCAGCGATCATCACCTTTGGTGGTGCATTCATGTGCGTTATGGCCGGTAATACCATGAGCGATTTCGTTGCCGGACTTAAGAGTTTTGGTGTTATCTTCAAACCGCCCCAGGTTGATCCCGTGGGCACAATAACCAAGATAATCGAGCTTTCCAACGTTGCACGTAAGGAAGGCCTTTTGGCTTTGGAAGAGGGCGCCGGTGATATAGATGATCCTTTCCTTAAAAAGGGAATAATGCTGGTTGTCGACGGTACGGATCCCGAACTGGTCCGTGATATCATGGAGAACGAGCTTGGCGCCATGGAAGACAGACATAAGGCCAAGAAAGGTTTCTGGGAAGGTGTTGCCGCCCTTGGACCTGCCTGGGGTATGATCGGTACCCTGATCGGTCTGGTTAACATGCTTAAGGCTCTGGATGATCCTAACGCCATCGGACCTGCTATGGCCGTTGCGTTGCTGACAACCATGTACGGTTCAATGCTTGCTAACTGGATATGCGCCCCCATCACATCAAAGATGGGCGTATATAACAGTATCGAAGCCGGCGTTAAACAGATAATGATAGAAGGACTGCTCTCAATACAGGCGGGCGAAAATCCCCGTGTTATCGAAGAGAAGCTTAAATCCTTCCTAGCACCTGCGGACAGACCGTCAAGTGAAGAGAAGGTTGAGTAAGGAGTAACATAAATTGGCTAAGAAGCAGAAACAGGAAGACGCCCCCGCCGGATCGCCGGCGTGGATGGCCACATTCTCAGACCTGATGAATCTGTTGCTGTGTTTCTTCGTGCTGCTGTTCTCGATGAGTTCCATCGACCAGAAGCGCTGGGAAGAAGTGGCAGCCAGTTTTAATGCGACCTTCAGTATTTTTTCGGGAGGCGCTCAGGCCATAGGTGACGGCATACTTATAAGCAACGGCGTAAGCCAGTTAAACCAGCTGGATGATTACATCAATTCAACAGGTAAAGCTGCCGAAGATACCGATGCACCTAAGGAGAACATAATGGAGGAGGCTGAAAAGCAGAAGATGGCAGCCTCTGAAGAACTTGAAGAGAAGGTCAGCGAAGCGGTGAGCGAAGCGGGCCTTGATGAGCTTGTGGAACTTTCCTATACCTCACAGTATGTGGAGATGACCCTGAACGGCGCGCTGCTTTTTGAATCCGGAAGCGCTACGTTAAGCGCTGATGCCGGAGCCGTCCTTGACCAGGTAGGTCTTATACTGGAACGTTACGGAGAGTCTACCATAGAGATAGAAGGACATACCGATTCAGTGCCCATCAATTCCGCAAAGTATCCCAGCAATAATGAGCTTTCGGATGCGCGTGCACTTTCGGTTTTCTATTACCTGATGGACCATACGAGCTTAGATCCCGCCAAAGTTAAGCACAGCGGCAGGGGTGAGTATAATCCCATAGCGGATAATTCCACGGCAGAAGGCAGGGCCTTAAACCGCCGTGTAGAGATCAAGATATATAATTCGCTCAGCGAATAAAAAGGGGGAGACATGAAAAAGAATCTGCTTTCGATAGTGATACTCTCATTACTGGTAGTCAACATTGTTATGACTGCAGTCATGCTCTTTTCGGTTGTAAGCACTAATAAGCGTACGGCAGAGATTGTCACGGATATAGCCGGGGTACTGAGCCTTGAGCTGGATACCGAAGCCGGCGGACAGACAGGCATGCCCAGCCCCGAGGAGAGTGAATTCTATACCATTCCCGAGATGACCATCACCACCAGGAGGGCAGAAGGTGCTGAAAAGGACCAGTACTGCATCATAGACATCACGCTTGCAATAAACAAGACCCACGAGAAGTATGCGACATACGGTGGTGAGGCCATGAAGAACTATGAGAAGCTCATCCAGAGTGAAGTGATCGCAGTCATCGGCCAGTATACTGCTGATGAGATAAAGCTTATGCAGAGCGATATCTGCGCAGAGATACTGCGCAGGGTTCAGGCACGTATAGGATCAGATGTGATTTATGATATTATTATAAGCAATATCATTTTTGGATAAGGAGCGGACAATTGGGTGATATACTCTCCCAGGAGGAGATAGATAATCTCTTAAAAGGTCTGACGGACGGATCTGTTGACGTAGATGACATAAAGAACCAGGATGACCGTTCGGTCAAGAATTACGACTTTAAGCGGCCTGCCAAGTTCTCGAAGGAGCATCTGCGCACTCTGGAGCTTATATTTGAGCATTACGGCCGTCTTCTGTCCACAAACCTTCCCGTGTATCTGAGGAAGAATGTGCAGGTAAACGTGGTCAGCTCCGAGACTGTTACCTTTAACGAATTTACCAATGCACTTTCAAATCCGGTGGTGCTGGGTATAGTCAATTTCCAGCCGCTTACCGGTAACATCCTTATCGATCTGGGAGCCAATGTGGGCTTTTCCTTTATCGACAGGATGCTGGGAGGCCCCGGACTGCCGCTGGAAAAAGTAAGGGATTTCTCCGAGATAGAGATGAACATCCTTTATAAACTGGTGACCATTTCTTCACAGCTTTTAAGGGAACCCTGGAAAAATGTTCTTGAAGTGGAACCGGTGCTTGAGAGGATAGAGACGAACACACAGTTCGCACAGATCATAGCACCAAATGAAATGATAGCGATCGTCACCCTGAACATAAAGATGGGTGATGTTGAAGGCTTTTTGAACATATGTATACCATACATGACCATAGAGCCTATAATCGATAATCTTAATACCAAGTTCTGGTTCACCAGCATGGTAAATTCCGATTCCGACGATCACAGGCTGGATATCGAGAATCTGCTGCGCAAGGTGGACGTACCTGTAAAGGCGGTGCTTGGAAAGAGCCAGATCGCAGTCAGCGATTTCCTTGGACTTCAGGTGGGAGATATCATCCGTCTGGAGCGCAGGGTGGACAACGAGCTGGATGTTTATGTTGGTATGTACAAGAAATTTTCGGCGGTTCCCGGTACCGATCATGACCGTTATGCAGTAAGGGTCACCAGTGTATACAGGGATGAAGACGATCTGAAAGCAGAGGATGCAGCGGCTGACGAATAGAACAGCGGCCGTAAATCATTTTAAGAGAGGGAAAACGTACAATGGATGGAATGCTGTCACAGGACGAGATAAACGCACTCCTGAGTGGTATGGACTTAAGCGGTGACGGCGGATCAGATTCCTCCGATATGGGAGGCGGATCCGGCGGCAGGGGAGAACCTGACCAGAGCCTTTTGTCTGATGTTGAGAAGGACGCCATAGGTGAGATAGCCAATATCAGTATGGGTACTTCTGCCACTACGCTATTTTCTCTGGTAAACCAGAAGGTGAACATTACAACTCCCAGGGTCACGCTGGCCAACTGGGATACGGTGCTCGCAGATTACCCGGCACCCTGTGTCTTTGTTGAGATACAGTATACCGTGGGTCTTACGGGCTCCAATATTCTGATATTAAATGAGAGAGATGTTAAGATAATCACCAACCTGATGATGGGCGGGGACGGTTCGGATACCGATGGTGAGCTTGGAGAGATGCACTTATCCGCTATCTCCGAGGCCATGAATCAGATGATGGGATCATCTGCCACATCTTTATCTTCCATGATGGAGATGAAGATAGATATTTCACCCCCGATCGCCAGCCTGGTTAAGGTTAATGAGCTGACAGACGGCAGCAGACAGGATCCGTTTACCGAAGATACTTTTGTCCAGATAGAGTTCCGTATGCAGATAGGGGATCTGATCGATTCCACCATCATGCAGCTCTATCCTATTGAATTTGCAAAATCTTTATACAGGCAGTTTACGGGCGGCACTCTGGGTGGAAGTACACCTCCTCCGGAGAGTGTACCTGCACCTGCGGCTATACCGGAGAGCACTGTTACGCCTCCACCTGCACCCGCACCGGCGCCTGCAGCGGCACCCATGCCGGATCCCTATGCGGGATTTGCACAGCAGGCACCGCCTTATCCCGGACAGCCTTATCCCGGGCAGCCTTATCCACAGCCCATGCCTATGCCGGCTCCGCAGATGAGCGTTCAGCCTGCACAGTTCTCCGCCTTTACACCGGAGATGGCTGCAATGATAGGCCAGGAGAATATTAACCTCATCATGGATGTGCCTCTGGAAGTTACGGTGGAACTGGGCCGTACCTCCAAGACCATTCACGATATACTGGATTTTGCACCCGGAACAATCATCGAGCTGGAGAAGATAGCCGGTGAGCCTATTGACGTGCTGGTAAACGGCAAGTTCGTGGCTAAGGGCGAAGTAGTTGTTATTGAAGAAAGCTTCGGTGTCAGGATCACGGAGATCATTAAAGACTGATGATGGGCAGAGGCATTGACGAAATAGCTTATATGCTGCTTAAGCTCAAGGATTCTGGGACTGAGGCAGCAGGCGGAAATGCGGTGAACAACTTCGCGCGTTTTATCACCATGCTGATCATCTTTATCCTGGTGCTGGTGCTTACGTATTATACCACCAGATTTGTGGCAGGAGCGAAGAAGGGCTCGTTAAAGACGGGCAACATGGAGCTTCTGGAGAGCCTTCAGCTGGGGGGCGGCAAATACCTGCAGCTTCTGCGTCTTGGCAGGCGTTATGTGGTTGTTGCCGTTACCAAGGATCATGTAGAGATGCTGACCGAGCTGGATGCGGACGAATACATCAAAACCGCGGAAAACTCCGGCGGAAGCTTTACGGATATACTCTTAAGCAGGATGAAGGGCGGATTTGGCGCTATTGCTGATAAGGATAAAAAAGAGGGCAGTGATGAATAAGCTTTTCACACGCATATGCATGCTTTTTATTATGGCCCTGGTAGTTCTGGCTCTGCCCCTTCGGGCTTATGCTACGGATTCCGACGATAACGGAGATACGGATGAACGTACCTATGCAGATGAGCCGGGAGATTCCGACAGCGGAAGCGATCTGGCTTCGCCTAATATAGGAAACAGGGTCACTATAGAATTAAATGACGGGAACGGCTCCATAAACGGGGCACTGCAGATAGTACTTATACTGACAGGGATATCCCTCCTGCCTTTTCTGCTGCTGACCCTTACCAGCTTTACCCGTATAATCATTGTTCTGCATTTTACCAGGCAGGCGCTGAACACGCAGACTGCGCCGCCTAATATGGTGCTCATAGGTATAGCGGTATTCCTTACTATCTATATCATGAGTCCCACTTTTACATCGATATATAATGATGCCATAGTTCCTATGAACAACGGTACAATAACATCGGCGGAGGCATTGGATAAAGGCATACAGCCCCTCCGTGAATATATGTATCCCCAGACCGAAGTAAAGGATGTTTCGGTCTTTATGAACATAGCGGGAGAGGGAGAAAACTGGACGGGAGAACCGGATGACGTTCCCCTGCAGGTGCTGATACCCGCCTATGTACTTAGCGAATTGCGTACGGCCTTTATCATAGGCTTTTTGATATACATACCGTTCCTGATAATAGACATGGTGGTATCGTCGGTGCTGATGAGTATGGGTATGATGATGCTGCCGCCTACTACAATATCCATGCCGTTCAAGATACTGCTCTTTGTGCTTGCTGACGGCTGGAACCTGATAATAGTCAATCTGGTGCGGACCTTCTATTAGCGTTATAAGTGAGGTAAGCCATGACAGTAGATCTTGTTACACAGATAATGGCAGATGCCATGTATACCATATTGATCACAGCTCTTCCGCCACTGCTGATATCCATGGTGGTGGGTCTTGCAGTCAGCATTTTTCAGACCGTTACATCCATACAGGAACAGACACTTACTTTCGTACCCAAGCTTTTGGCTATTTTTCTGATACTTATGGTCGGTGGCGGCTGGATGCTGAACAATATGATCACCTTTATGGTGAATCTGTGGTCTGATTTTTCGGTATACATACACTAGGTGAGTTATGGACTTTACGAACGTTGACCTGTCATTTCCGCTGGAGGAGCTGGAATACTATCTGCTGATACTTACAAGGGTGTCGATGTTCATATTTGCAGCACCCTTTTTCGGCAGGGCGGAGATACCGCAGCGTATCAAGGCATGCTTTGCGCTGGTGGTCAGTTTCCTCTTATATGAGTCCATCACACCACATATTTATATGCAGTACTCGACCATTTTAGAGTACACGATACTGGTACTCAAGGAGGCTGTGACGGGACTGCTTATAGGACTGGCGGCTAACTGGACCATGCAGATAGCTTCTTTTGCAGGGCAGATAGTGGATACCAATATAGGCTTTTCCATGGCGGCCCAGATAGATCCGACTACCCAGATGAACGTCACGGTCACAGGCCAGTATTACCAGTATGCGTTCATGCTCATATTTATGGTGACGGGGCTGCACAGATGGCTGATAGAGGCACTGGCAGAGAGCTTTACGCTCATAGGGATAGGTAAGACCGTTTTTGATATGGACGCCATGTATACCACTTTCCTGGAATTTATGGCGGAATATGTCTCGCTTGGGTTCAGAATAGGCCTGCCGCTGTTTTGCGTCACACTGCTGACAAACGGCCTGCTGGGCATAATGGCAAAGGTGTCGCCGCAGATGAACATGTTTGCGGTAGGTATGCAGGTCAAGGCACTGATAGGTTTGTCGGTGCTGGTGGTGACGGTAAGAATGCTTCCGGATGCGGCTGATCTTTTATTTGTGCAGATGAAGACAGTGGTTGTATCTTTCATAGAGGCGATGGGAGGAACGGCTTGATACTGCTTAAACCCTTACGTCTGGAATATGACCTGCAGTTCTTTGCGAAGGAAGGTCCCGGCGGAGAGAAGACCGAGGAGCCTACCAGTAAGAAGTTAGAGGACGCGCGTAAGGAAGGACAGGTCGCCAAGAGCCAGGAGTTTGCACAGAGCTTTACCCTGCTGGCGCTTTTTGTACTGTTAAGGATATGGACTTCAACACTGTCAGCCCAGCTGGGAGAACTGTTTGAAGGTTTTTATGGCAGGATACCCTATTTTACCAAGCTGCCTTCCTACAGGGATAATTACAGGGAATACTCATCGATCCTTGGCATAGGGCTTTTGCGTACACTGGTAATAATACTGCCGTTTCTGCTGGCCGGTTTTGCGGTCAGCTTCATAGCGGATCTGGTGCAGGTTAAGTGGAAACCGACAACCAAGCCGCTTAAGCCCAAGTTTAATAAGCTGAACCCCATAAGCGGAATAAAGCGTATCTTTTCGGTCACCAAGCTGGTGGAGCTGATCAAGTCCCTCCTTAAGCTTGTTGTGATAGCTATAGTGATCTATAATGAGATACAGGATCAGTGGCCGCTGTTATTTGCGCTTTATGATATGCCGATGATGCAGGGCATTGCCCTGGCGGGCCAGCTGCTGATCGACATTGGCCTTAAGATAGCAATAGTATTTATCGCAGTGGCGTTTGCGGATTTTGCTTTCCAGAAGTGGAAGTTCCACCAGGATATGAAGATGACCAAGCAGGAGGTCAAGGAAGAGTATAAATCCACAGAAGGTGATCCTGCCATCAAGGGTAAGATCAGGCAGAGGATGCAGGAAGCGTCCCGCCGCCGTATGATGCAGGCGCTGCCGAAGGCGGACGTTGTCATTACCAACCCCAGCCATTATGCGGTAGCATTGCGTTATGATAAAGAGACTGCCGAGGCACCCTTTGTGGTAGCCAAAGGTGCTGATTATGTGGCACAGAAGATAAAAGAAGCGGCGAAAGAATACAAGATCGAGATAGTGGAGAATAAACCTTTAGCCAGATCCCTCTATGCAAACGTAGAGATCGGCGAAGAGATACCGGAAGAACTCTACGTCGCCGTCGCCGAAGTCCTTGCGATCGTATACAAACGTACCGGAAGAGCATAGGCGCAGCAACCCATTCGCAGGAATGCGATCCGGGTTATGCCATAGAGTAGATTACAGGGTTCGGTATTGGCAGGAACCGGCTGCCCGTGATAGGGCCAAGCCGGGCCTGTCAATCCGAACCCGTGAGAAAGACTTGGGGAAAGGAGGAGCGCATGATAAAGAAGATTTTAAAAGGCGATTTTGTCGTAGCATTTTACGTGCTCAGCGCTTTTATCATGCTGATCGTCCCTATTCCCAGCTGGCTGCTGGATGTACTGCTGGCGGTCAACATGAGCGTGGCCTTCTCCATACTTTTTTCAGCAATGCTCTCAAAAGAGCCGCTGGACATGAGCTTTTATCCTACCATGCTGCTCTTTACGACCCTGTTCCGTATATCATTGAACGTGTCTTCCACGCGTCTGATACTGATATCGGGCAGCCCCGGAAACGTTGTATCCACCTTCGGTGATTTCGTGGGCGGCGGTGACCTGGTAATGGGTATCATAGTTTTCGCCATACTGCTGATAGTGCAGTTCATGGTAATAAATAAGGGTTCGGAGCGTGTTGCAGAAGTTACCGCCCGTTTCACCCTGGACGCTATGCCCGGTAAGCAGATGGCTATCGATGCGGACTTAAATACCGGTGCCATAGACGATAAGGAAGCAAAAAGGCGCCGTGATAAGATACAGGAAGAATCAAGCTTCTTCGGTTCCATGGACGGTGCCGTGAAATACGTAAAGGGAGATGCTACGGCAGGTCTTCTCATATCGGCGGTCAACCTTGTGGGCGGTATCCTCATGGGAATGTTCAGAAGGGGCATGGACTTTAACGGGGCGCTGAACCAGTACGCCGTGCTCACCATAGGCGACGGTCTGGTATCGGCGATACCTTCCCTGCTTATTTCCCTGGCAACAGGTATCCTGGTTACCAAGGGCTCAAAGGAAGCAGACTTCGGAAATGCCCTCATCAAGCAGATCTTCGGTCTGCCCAGGGCTATGTACATAGTGGGCGCAACCCTTGCTTTCCTTGGAGTATTTACGCCGCTGGAGTTTTTTATCTTCGTGCCTCTTGGCGTGATCTTTATACTTGTGGCCAGAAAGATGGAGACCACCATGGCCACCAAATCCGTTGAGGAACAGGTGGAAGCGGAGGAAGTAGCCGAGGCGGAAGAGATAAGGCGTCCGGAGAATGTAACCTCGCTTCTGCAGGTCGATCCTATAGAGCTGGAATTCGGTTACGGAATTATCCCTCTGGCCGATGCCAATCAGGGCGGCGATCTTCTGGACCGCGTGGTCATGATAAGGCGCCAGATAGCTCTGGAACTTGGTACAGTAGTGCCTATCATACGTCTGCGTGATAACATACAGCTGAACCCCAACCAGTATATCATCAAGATAAAGGGTATACAGGTTTCGGAAGGCGAGATATTATTTGATCATTATATGGCAATGAATCCCGGTTATGTGGAGGAAGAGATAACCGGTATCGATACCATTGAGCCGGCCTTTAAGCTGCCGGCCAAGTGGATAACCGAAGGCCAGAGGGAGAAAGCGGAGAGCTGGGGCTATACCGTTGTGGATCCGCCTTCGATAATCGCTACCCATCTGACCGAGATAATCAGAAAGCATATTGCGGAACTGCTTACCAGACAGGACGTACAGTCGCTGGTAGATAACCTGAAGGAATCCAATCCTTCCATCGTGGAGGAACTGGTACCCAAGCTTCTGGGCCTGGGCGAGATCCAGAAGGTACTGCAGAACCTGCTTTCCGAAGGCATATCCGTGCGTGACCTGCTCACGATATTTGAAAGCCTTGCAGACCACGCTACGGCTACAAGGGATACGGACCTTCTTACGGAATATGTGCGCGCATCCTTAAAGAGAGCTATCTCGAACAAATACTTTGCAGGTGAATCCACTGTAAGCGTACTCACAGTGGATCCCAAGCTTGAACAGGATATCATGGCATCCGTTAAGCAGAGCGAGCAGGGAGCTTATATCACCCTTGATCCTGAAAGGGTTAAGAAGCTCATAGATAATCTCCGTACGGAGCTGGGCAAGCTGGAAGGGATGGGAGCAAGTCCCATAGTGCTCACCAGTCCCATAGTCCGTATGTATTTCAGGAGACTTGTTGAAGAATACTTCCACGATCTGGCTGTTGTGAGTTATAATGAGGTGGAGTCCGATGTGGAACTCCAGAGCGTAGGCATGGTCAGTGCGTGATATTAAGAGGCAGATATGGTAATCAAGAAGTATCAGGCTAAAACAGAAGAAGAAGCCATCGAAGCGGCAAAGAAAGAACTTGGCGACGACATTACCGTTATCCATTCGCGTAATGTTAAGCCCAAGGGATTTTTTGCATTCCTCAGAAAGATGCAGGTTGAGATAACCGTTGCAAAAGAAGAGGAGATGGACAGGCCTCAGAATACCGCAAGGGAAGCGCTGGCAAAGGTAAATAAAGTCAGGGAGCAGGCGGAAAAGGAAAGCACACAGGCTGCACCGGCGCAGGAGGCGGCTCCGGTATACCGCGAGGGCTCAAAGAACAGTGCGGCAGTAGAGCAGAAGCTTGAGAACATACAGAATCTTCTGGAGCAGAAACTTTACCGTCATAGTGAAGAGGAAAAGGAAAAGAAGCCGGCAGCAGGGGCGGCTCCTGCGGCAGCGGAGGATGATAAGCGCAAGGAGCTTATGGAATTCTGCAGGCTTTTATATAACACCCTTGTCGAGAATGAAGTCAGTGAAAAGGTTGCCAATGAGCTGGTGGATGATATAGAGCAGAACTGCCCGGATGATATGCAGATGGAGCATGTGCTCTCACATATCTACCAGAAGATAATACTCAAATTCGGCAGACCCGGTCTTATCTCTCCCGGTGAGAGGGGACCCAAGGTGGTTTTTTTCATCGGCCCTACGGGCGTCGGAAAGACCACGACCCTTGCAAAGATAGCTTCCAAATTAAGGCTGGCCCAGAACAAGCGGGTGGTGCTCTTTACCACCGATACCTACAGGATATCCGCCACGGACCAGTTAAAGACCTATGCGGGCATACTGGGTACGCCCTTCCACATCATCTATACGCCTCAGGAACTGGAAGAGAATTACGCGAAGTATAAGGACGTGGATTATATCCTTATCGATACCGCAGGCCATTCCCATAATAACGAAGAGCAGAAGAAGGACATGTCGGAATTCTTAAGTGTCCTGGAGGGCAAGGCGGAATGTGAACATTACCTGGTGGTGAGTGCAACTACCAAGTACAAGGATCTTCTGGCTATATCGGATGCTTATAAAGAGCTGGCAGACTATAGGCTCATCTTTACCAAACTGGATGAGACCGAGGAATGCGGCAATCTCCTTAACTTAAGGCTTCATACCGGAGCCTCCATGAGTTATGTGACAAACGGACAGAACGTACCGGATGACATAGAAGAATTCAATCCCCAGGCCATGGCAAGAGGCCTGCTTACAGACCCTACATCCCAGGAGTGAAGATGGATCAGGCGCAGCAGTTAAGAAACATAATAAAGGCAGGACCGGCTGTCAGGCCGCTGGCCAGGGTCATTACGGTGACCTCGGGCAAGGGCGGCGTGGGCAAGTCCAATACCGCCATCAACCTGGCCATCAATTTCAAAAAGCTGGGTAAGAGGGTTATCATACTCGATGCGGATTTCGGCCTTGCCAATATAGAGATAATGTTCGGCACCATGCCCAAGCATAATTTAAGCGACCTTATATACCAGGGAAAGAGCATCACTGAGATAATCACCTGGGGTCCCGGAGAGGTAGGCTTTATATCCGGCGGATCAGGTATAGCGGGGCTTTCCAATCTGGGCAGGGAATACCTGAATTACATTATTCAGAATCTGGCAGCACTGGATGCAATAGCGGATGTTATAATAATAGACACTGGAGCGGGTATATCGGATGCTGTGCTGGAATTCCTTGTGGCCAGCGGCGAGATACTGCTGATAACTACGCCGGAGCCTACATCCATTACAGATTCATATTCGCTGCTTAAGGCCCTGAACCGTCATCCCAGATTCACCAAGGAGAATTCCCAGATAAAGATGATCGCAAACAGGGTAGAAGGCGATAAGGACGGGGAAGTGCTTTTTAAGAAGCTCAATATGGTGGTGAGCCGTTTCCTTGGACTGCCGCTGGAATACCTGGGTGCAGTACCCCAGGATAAGCATCTGGCACAGGCTGTGATGCAGCAGACACCGGTATCGCTGGCAAGTCCGGCATCAAAGTCTGCAAAAGCTTATGAAGCTATAGCCGCAAGGCTTATGCATATGGAAAATGAAGGAAAAGTAAAGAAAAGGGGGATGGCCGCATTCTTTTCACATATAGTGGCCAATAAGAAAACGTTATGATCGATATCGTTGACATCATCCGCCCCGGCGACAGGGTGGACATCGAGACAGTTGTCGCAGATTCAAGCACCGATGATAAGAAATACTACATCACCAAGGTCTATGACGTGGGCGACAGCGGTGAAGTGGAGGTTGTGATGCCCATGGAGAAGACCAGGACCGTGGTCCTTTCCGTAGGTGTGGTCTACGACCTGTATTTCTATGCGGGCAAGGGCATATATGCCTGCACGGCAGAGGTAATAAGCCGCCGCAACGAGAACGGTGTTGCCATAGCGGTTCTGGCACCCACCACTGAGCTTCGCCGTCACCAGAGAAGGGAATACTTCCGTTATGACTGCGTTATCGGTATGAATGCCCGGGAGCTGGGAGCTGATGAGGCTGCATTTTACGAGAAACACGGCAGGCTCATGAATGATGAACAGCCTTATGATAAGGGCGTTATCGTTGATCTCAGCGGTGGCGGCATGCGTTTCGTAAGTGCCCAGGATTACAAGCAGGGCAGTCTTATACATTGCCGTTTTATCCTCAACAACAAGAACAAGATGACCACCTATGACGA
>JAEEGL011009412.1_pt1 | contig 32975 bp, 23 predicted proteins | sample 9134231 | NCBI WGS metagenome assembly JAEEGL01 (sample SAMN16246548, study PRJNA631951) | gut metagenome | biome: gut microbiome; feature: rumen; material: fiber-attached | host: Bos | place: Iran: Karaj | collected 2018-10
TCAACCACCGTATTGTCGGGCAAATCGCGTTTTGCTTTGATTCTGTATTTCACAAAGCCGTGGCTTTCAGGCTCGTTCGTGGTGCTGTCGAGGAGCATAATGTCGTCGAATCGGAATTCTACCACGCCATCGCTCGTGTAAGTCGTCTTGAGGTTGTGACTTGCCGCCACCACCTCGAACGTCTCCAAATCCAAAGCTGAAGAAAGCGTGTCGATTACGACGACGTTCTTTGCATAATAATTTCCCGTATTTTGGAAACGAATGGTATATGACAACGGCTCGTTCATCAACACAAGATTTTCGTCTGTAACTCCCATAGGGAACACGGTTTTATCGTTTGGATCGAAGGAACATAGATTCTCAATATTCGTAGTATCACTACACAAAACAGATTCTGCATCCTTATATAATACAACAGATTCTAATAAGTCATTATCATTTAACCTCGAAGGCATTTCCAAAGTCAATCTTATCCATTTTTGTTCAAATGGGCGTATATCACCTATATTCCAATACATTGTTTTGGAGTCAACTGATATAGAATCGAATTTTAGTGAAGTAGAAAAAACATACTCAAATCGTGGGTCTATATCTAATTGTATGCATCCTTGTTCTACAGCGGTTCCCTTATTTTTAAAGAAAAGAAACATCTGAAAGTCTTCAAAACATACACCAGCATCTAATGATATTATGGATATTTCGGGTTCTCGTTCATCCTTTATATTTTTTATTCCGAAATCAATTCCCGACACATTAGTTTTCCCCAACGAGACTTCTGTCATTGGTAATGCACCGTTCTTCAAACCGTTTGACGTTGTTTCGCTGGTAAGTCTCCAATTATCAGATAGTTGCGGGATTATTTGATAGATAGTTTCTTCACCACACGAAAACGAATATTTCCCAGTGTTGTCGGTTTGTGCATACACACTATCGGGAAGAATTAGAAGTTTTTGTTGTGGCAAGCCATATTCCTCGCCATCCTGTATGCCATTTTCGTTTTCATCGAAAAACACCGTACCCGAAATATGTATTTTACCAGAACCAATAATTGGAGAAAGAGGCCCCCTAACAACGACTTCACATCTCGCTTCAAGACCATTAGACGTCATTGCAATTACAGTTGCAGTACCAGCATTTTGTCCTGTTACCAAGCCATCTTGATTCACTGTAATAACATCTGTATCATTATCATCTACAACAAATGACACCGTTGGATTAGAAACAACTACAGGAGTAATTTGGGTAGTTATTAATTGGCTTTCTCCTTCTTCGAGTTCAAGATAAGGAGTCACACTTATAGATTCTACTTCTATCCACCTAACTGTAACTTCACAGTCACTTACGAGACCATTGCTACAGTATACCCTTATAAATGTACTACCTTCACTTATACCTCGTATCAGACACTTACCTCGGTCTCCGATTTGAGTAAGGTTCGTGACTTCAACAATATTTGGGTCAAAACTCTCAAAATAAAAAGCAGGGGGAAACTCGTATTGAGAAGGATTATCACTATGAGTTACAAATGTGGCTCCAAAATATTGGCTTTGTCCTAGTGCAAGTTCAAGAAACGGCCCGTCTTCTATATAAATGTATTCCACTACATCTTGTCCCAGGGAGACGACACTCCATAGAGCCATCATCCAAAAAGTAAAAATCTTTTTCATAGCTTTCAGTATTTAAAAGTTAATAATTAGTTTTTTCAATAAGACAAATATAGAAACAAAAAGGTTACAAAATTATTATTATTTTTTTTTTTGACAAAAATCATATTTTGCAAAACATCCTCTTTACTAGATTCTAGCCAAAATATCCTCCGCCTTTGTTTCCTGCATTTTGAGAATGGCAAACCATTTCTTTCCCATATCTTTTAACGAGGCTCCAATGCTGTACAAATTATCATCAAGGATAAGAAATCGGTCATGGGATTTTTTTAATCGTTTTACCACAATTGGCGGATATTGCGCGTTATGGCGGTCAATGTCAAGTTGAAGTTGCTCGCCTATGCTATATGTATAAATTGTTGCCGTTACGCCATCGGCACGTTTGGCAAGCATTTTCAACGTGGTTTCATCTACATAATTGTCAATCAGCACAATACGGTGAGTGGCAGATTTTATCAGCTGGCACATTTTTTCGTAAGCATCAAAAATTTGTCCATCGAAGAACATACCCTCTACTGGTGGCAACGAAGTTTTCACAAAGAAATCTATCTTGCTTTCCGTTTGGCTTACTCTCTGTTCTAATCGCTCAAACCGCTGGTTTATTGAGTAACCTTTCAATAAATATTCCTTTAAAACTTTGTTTGCCCACTGGCGGAATCGAGTTCCTTTTTTAGATTTCACTCTGTAGCCAACCGAAATTATAACATCAAGACTGAAATACTTGACTGGTTTGTCAGAATTTGCAATTTGCAAAAAATGCAAATTGCTTTTTTCGTCAAGTTCCTCTTCTGCAAAAATATTCGTTATATGTCTCGATATAACAGAAACACTTTTGTCAAACAATTCCGCCATCTGGGCTTGCGTCAACCAGACGGTTTCGTCATTCATTCTTACTTCCAGACGAATTGTATCGTCGGGATTGTACAGCACCACTTCGCCATTGTTTGGTGCAAATTGTTGGTTGTCAGGGAATCTTTCCATGGTTTCATTTTTATTTTGCGACTATAAAAATACCTTATCCATCTGCAAAGGTGCTTTGGTAAAGGCTTAGACAAAAATAGAATTTTTAATTAAAAATGAAAAATAATAGAGATTAATTATCGTTCATAAATCTTGGCAAATGTTTTTAAATGATTCTAAAAGATATAACTTTGCCCCGATTTACAATGAAACTCATTATCGACATAGGAAATTCGAGAACAAAATTGTTCGTCTTTGACGAAGAAAAAATCGTGTATTCCACGACTATCGACAACTCCCAACTTGGGGAGCTGTCACTCCCCTATGTTCATTGCATAGATACAGGTATTATTTGTAATGTTTCCAACATTGAAAATGCTAACATTATCAATCACTTTCATAGCGTGAGATTCACAATTTTCACTCACGAAACGCCCATTCCAATACAAATATGTTATAAAACGCCACAAACACTCGGATTAGACCGAATTGCGGCGGCTGTTGGCGCAACAAGCATTTCGAGCAACACAAACAAGTTAGTGATAGACCTCGGAACTGCCATTACGATTGATTTCGTAAACAAAGACAACGAATTTGTAGGCGGCAACATCTCACTCGGAATGCACAGTCGTTTTCGGGCATTGCACGAATTTACAGGAAAATTGCCACTGTGTTTGGCACAAGAAACGACGACACTCACCGGTCAAGACACGTTTGAAGCGATTCAAAACGGGGTAATTCTCGGTATTTGTCACGAGCTCGACGGATATATCGACTCGTATTCTTCTCAATATCAAAACCTTACAACATTTTTAACTGGAGGTGACTGTCTTTTCTTTGAAAAACGACTAAAAAATCACATCTTTGCACAGCAAAATTTAGTCGCCTTAGGACTATATACAATATTAAAGTACAATGAAGAATAAAACAGGCCTGCTTATAGGATTTTTATGTGTTTGTAGCACACTGTTCGCCCAAAGGCAAACGGCATCTCCATTGTCACGATACGGATATGGCAATTTCTACTCCTACACCAATGCATACAACCAAGCACTTGGCGGCATAGGCGTTGGTACGCAAAACAAGACGCAACTGAATTTTCTGAATCCAGCGCAACAATCAGCCATCAAAGGCGAGACATTCCTATTTAACGTAGGTCTCGGTGGCGATTTTCGGACAATAGAAGACAACGCATTAAAAAACACGACATCAAGCGTGGGATTAGAGTCTTTCTCATTTGCATTTCCCATCATTGCGGAACGTTGGGGTGCAGCCGTAGGCCTATTGCCATTCAACAGCGTGGGTTACTCCATTCAAACCTCGGATTCACTGACGCGATACAAATATAGTGGCACGGGCGGCACAAACCAAGTCGCATTCAGCACGGGATGCAGAGTGTTCAAAGGATTGTCGTTGGGTGTTCAGGCAAGTTATATGTTCGGCACGACCGACTACACGGGAGAAAATTATTTTGAGGAATCTGGCGCATACTACACAAGAAAGAATTTGGAATACAAGACCAACGGTTTTCTCTGGAACGCAGGCATACAATATAAGTATGACATTAACGAGTCGTACTCTTTCGTCATTGGAGCCACGTTCAGAACAATGCAACAGCTTTCATACAAAGCAACTACATACTTTGGTTCGTACACCACCGGCGGCGTAACCGAAACGCAGAAAGACACCGCTACCCTTTCAAGTTTCAGTTCTACTACCGACATACCTACGGAATTTGCAGTGGGTATGAGTTTCTCAAAAGAAAACACCTATTTACTTGGAGTTGACTTCGGCATGCAAGATTGGAAGAACATCTCCTGCTACGGCAAGGTTGACAACAATCTTGAGCAAACGAAATACGTCAAGTTTGGTGGCGAATATATCCCCGACTACAAATCTTCAAAATTCTACAAACGTACACCAATCCGTGTAGGATTCCATTATTCGGAATTGCCTATCATCATTCAACATAATGGTGAAAACGCACAAATCCAGGAATATGGCATTTCGCTTGGTTCACGAATCAAGTCGAAACAGACACAAAACAGACTAGAACTCTCGTTAGACTTTGGCAAGAGAGGAAATTCAAATTTGGCAAAATATTTGCAAGAGACATATATACAATTTAAATTAAATGTAACTTTGCAAGAAGTTTGGTTTACGAAACGAAAAATTAATTAACAATGAAAAGAGTATTTTCAATTATCACAGTCACTGTTTGCTCCGCTCTTACGTTGGGAGCATTTGCACAAGTAGATTCTACGTATTGCCAAGAGAATCAAACAGTATATCTTTTGCGTTACAAAAATGAATCGAAGACCAAGGAATTTACGCCAGAAACTATCAATGCGTGGAGAAATTTGTTCTTGAACTGCCCTACGCAGTCAAAAAACACGTACATACATGGTGTAAACATCTATTCTACGCTTTACAAAAAAGAAAAGGATGAGGCGAAGAAAAAACAATATCTCGATACTGTTATGTTGATCTACGACAACAGAATCAAGTATTTTGGCGAAGAAGAGAACTATATTGGTAGAAAAGGTGCCGACCTCTATATGTTGGATCCTACTCAATACGAGAAGGCATACGAATATTGTCGCAAATCTATCGACCAAATGGGTAACAACGCCGAAGCAAAAACTATGGTGATGTGTTTGCAGGCAGCTGTTAAGAAATACCAAAACAAGACGATGGAGAAAACCGACGTGATTGCATTATATCAAAAAATCACTGACGTATGCAATTACAACATCAGCAACGGGACGAAAAACGGTCAGGCATGTGAGAAACAAATGCCAGCCATTGAGCAACTATTTTTGAGCATCAAACCAGACTGCTCCGACTTGATTGCATTGTTCGAGCCACAATTCAAGGCAGATCCGACCAATCCAGAATTATTGACGAAGATTACCGACAACCTGTCAAAAGATTGTGCATCATCAGATTTGTACATGAAAGCATCAGTTGAATTGGACAAAATACAACCATCGGCTCAGTCAAAACGAAAATTGGGCGACATGTATGCAGAGAAAAAACAAATCTCTACAGCAATGGATTACTACAAGGAAGCCATTGCGTTAGAAACAGAAGACTCGAGAAAAGCAGCCATTTACTACAAAATGGCAACCATCACATCGGGAGCAACTTCCGTTTCGTATGCTAACAAAGCATTATCGTTCAATTCAAGTTTAGGTTCTGCTTACCTTGTAATCGCGAGCAAATATGCAGAATCGGCAGCTTCTTGTGCAAGCGGTGCGGAATTTCCCGACTTGGAAAAATGGAAAGTATACTGGGTGGCATACGACATGTGTATGAAGGCCAAAGCAGTAGATCCGTCTATTGCATCACAAGCAAATAGTTATGCTGCAAATTACAAGTCACATTTCCCCGACGTGGAAGCATTATTCGGATACAACGTGACAGAAGGAACGACTCAAACCGTGGGTTGTTGGATAAATCAAACAACAACGGCAAAAGTTAAATAATTTTGCAAATCATTTGTTTCCATAAAAAACATTTGTTCAATATGATGGGTATGATACTATCCATCATATTGTTTTTTTCGTGTAACAACGACATGAAAAATGTGATACAAGTGTCGGAATTCGAGAAATTACCCGAATTATCGAGCGAGAACATTCATTTCTCCCAAAGCGAATACGGAAAGATCGTCATCAGCATAGAAACCCCTGAATTGACCAAGACGAAAAAAGGAGAAGAAGACGACGAGGCAGAGATAATGGAATTCCCCAAAGGCATTCGCGTTGTGCAGTATTCCTCGTACCCTGACACGCTTACTATGATTTCCGCAAATTACGCGGTAAACAATAGTGAAAAAGGAGTTTGGGAAGCACGAGGAAACGTGGTTGCAAAAAATGTAAAAAATCAAGAATGCCTGAACACCGAATATCTTATCTGGGACCAAAAAAAAGGAATCATTTATTCTAACCAGAAAGTTCAGGTGAGTACCCCCGACGACATTATTTTTGGCGAAGGTTTCAAGTCCGACGACCAATTCACCGACTGGCAAGTGGAGAAAGTAACCGGTGTCATCACATTTGAAAACGAAAATTTCACAAACGAAGACGATGGAGAAGAACAATAACGCCGAAAAGCGATACAACATATACATTATAATAATGGAATACGCGTGGCTGACGATTGCAATATCATCGCTTGTTACCGCCATTATTGATTTTTACTATCACGGATGGAACAACGAATGTCTCAAATTCGGCATTCTGACACTTCTTTCATTCGGTATGTATTGTTTCAGGAGATACAAACGAAAAAAGGACACGAACAACTAAAAAAAAACTTATTGAGCAACAATAATTATGTAATTTTATTATCTTTGCCCACCTAAAATTATAAACGTATATAAAGAAATAGACATAATAATATGGCAGCAATTCAAACATTACGAAAAAATTCGTGGATTTTAACCATCGTTATCGGTTTAGCACTTTTAGCTTTCATTGTAACAGGTCTTGATACCTCATTGTTCAACTCAAAACAAAGCAATGTCATTGCCGAAGTTGACGGTCAGGAATACACCTACGATGAATATTACAGCATCTACGAATTGCTTGAGAATCAGCAAAAAGGGAACAACCAAGATTTGTCGTATGCACAAAAGGAACAAGTTCACACAAGTGCGTGGAGATCGTTCTTGACAGGTATTTTATTCGAGCACAGTTACAAAAACCTTGGTTTGAGTTCATACAAAGAAAATCTTAACATGCAAGGGATTTCCGACGATGAATTCCAAGACATTACCGTTGGTGACAACACAGATCCTGAACTGCAATACTATTTCAGAAACCCTCAAACAGGTCAGTTCGACAAGGAAATGTTAATCAACGTGTTATCAAACCTTGCAGCTTACAAAGAACAAAATCCCGACTTTTATGAAAGCTGGATTCAATTTGAAAAGACACTTCACGAGAACACGCTTCGTAAAAAATACGTAAGTCTTATTTCTAACGGTATTTATACCACTAACATGGAAGCAGAAGAATTGGCAAGTACAAAAAATAACCAATTCAACATCAATTTCGTACAAATTCCTTACGAAACAATTGCCGACAGTACCATTACCGTTACTGACAAAGAAGTTGCCGATTACTATAAGACAATCAACTACGAAAGTCGTTTCAAGCAAGAAGCTGGCGTTTCATTTGAATATGTAACGTTTGACATTTACCCAACTGAAGCCGACGTAAAAGCAACAGAAGACGCAGTAGTTGCAAAGGCAGAAGATTTCAAGAACAGCAAGAACGATGTTTTGTTCCTCAATCTTAATTCCGACACGAAATTCAACGCAAATTATAATAAGAAAGGTGATTTGCAACCTTCGCTTGACACATTTGCATTCTCTGGTCAAATTGGCGACATTACCGATGTCTATTTTGAAAACAACAGTTACAACATTGCAAAAATTTCAGACATCCGTCCATGTGCAGATTCGGCAAAAGTTCGCCACATTCTTGTAAACAAAGACAATGCGTATGAATTAATTGACAGTTTGAAGAAATTGGTTGAAAACGGAGCCGATTTCGCAGCATTAGCACGCGAATATTCGGTAGATTCAGTTTCGGCCGTTAATGGTGGTATCATAGACTGGTTCAAAGAAGGACAAATGGTTAAGTCATTTCAAGATTCAAGTTTCTTCGGCGAAGTTGGCAAGTTATATATTGCACCATCGAACTATGGTTTGCACTTGATTCAGATTTTGGCACAAGGACCAAAATCAAAACGAGTACAAGTACAAGTTTTCTCAAAAGCAGTTTCGTACTCACAAAACACACGTTCAAAAGTATATCAAAACGCTGTTAAATTCGTATCTGAAAATAGAACGAAAGAACAATTTGATGCTGCTGTCGAAGCTGATGAAAGTTTAGTAAAACGAGTTGAACGCAATTCAGAAGAGAATCAACGTGTGATTGTTGGTATTGACGACTCACGACAAGTAATTCGTTGGGTACACCAAAACAAGGACAAAGTCAATGAAGTTTCTGAGATTTTCCGTTGTGGCGACAAATTCCTTGTTGCCGTTATCACAAGCATCAACAAAGAAGGTGCTATGCCTTTGGAAGACGTGAACGAACTTGTTTCAAGCGAATTAAAACACGAGAAAAAGAAACAAATCATCTTGGATGAATTGAAAAATGCAGATTGTTCTTCTTTGGAAGCATTATCACAAGCAAAATCAATTCAAATTCAAGAATCAGCAAATGCATCTTTTGCAGCACCAAACGCACCAGGCATTGGTATGGAGCCAGAACTCATCGCTACCCTATCAACAATGGAACCTGGAGTGTTGACTAATCCGATTGCCGGCAAAAGAAGCGTATATGTAGCAAAAGTTACATCGAAGAACGAGACAGATTTGACAACTGCCGACAAAGAAAAGACAATACAACAACAAAGAATGTCGTCAGTCATTACAAATAGCATTTATAGAATACTTGAAGACAAAGCTGAAATTGAAGATAATAGAATAAATTTTAACTAATCTTGCTTTTTTTAGTTGGATTTACAAAAAATTATTACATTTGCTTAAAATACACTTTGTAAAATTCAGTATTAATTAAAAAAGAAAGAATTATGAAAAAGTATTTTTCTACAATAATCTGCCTACTCGGATTTTTTGCATTAGTAGTAACTTCGTGTAAAAAAGACGAAGAATGTATTGATTGTAAGGCAAATGACATTGCTAAACGTACGATAGTACTTGGTAGCGGTGATAGTACAATAACGATTTACCCTGTAATGACACCGAACAATCACCCTATCTGTGATTCAATGGTTTATTTTCCAGATTGGGGTACATACGTAGAACCATACAAGGTTTACAAATACCAACATCTATGTTCATTCCAAGAAGCGGTTGATTCTATCAAAGCCGGGAATGATACAGCATGTCCTTGTAGAAAGAATCTTGACACGGTATATAATGATGACAAAAATTCATTTTTCTACATAGAAAACATAACGAAATTCCCGAAGAACAGGCTTATTATCAAAACAAACATAGACTCTACACAATTGAGAACTTATGAAGACTATGATAACAAGAACAACCAATTCATCGGTGAGGTTTCTACAGATACGGCTCTTGGATATTATGAATACTATTATACAAGACCGTTAGCATCGGGCGTTTACTCATACACCCTTATCCTTTATAAGGATGATATGCGTTCTATAGTGTTAGGAGATACTATCATTGGTAATTTTGCCATTGTTCGTTCACCTAAGGCTCTTAATAGAAATTGTTTTTATGAGGCGAAAGATGAAGGAGACCCAATTTTGTCAAAATAAAAATTGGTAAATATTTGATTATTACATTAATAAATGTAAATTTGCAGGCGAATTAGAAAGACAATTAGTAACAATTTAAATAAAAAAAGAAATGACAAAAGCAGATATCGTAAACGAGGTTTCTAAAAAAACAGGAGTTGAGAAAGTAGTGGTACAAAAAGTACTTGAAACTTCGATGGACGCAATTAAGAAAGCTTTAAAAGAAGGAAATAATGTTTACCTTCGTAGTTTTGGTAGTTTTGTTGTAAAAAAACGTGCCGAAAAGACAGCAAGAAACATCATCAAGAATACAACGATGAAAATTCCTGCTCACAATGTACCAGCATTCAAGCCAGCAAAAACATTTGTTTCAGTAGTAAAAAATAACAATAAATAATTGGAGGATTAAGTTATGCCTAACGGAAAGAAACATAAACGTCACAAAATGGCGACGCACAAAAGAAAAAAACGTCTAAGAAAGAATCGTCATAAGAAGAAATAATTATTATTCTTAGTTCAATCATAAAATAATCCATTATTGCTATCAATAATGGATTATTTGTAACTACTATATCGTGAGTAAGAGCATTGTAATACGGGAACAAGGACAGGTTGTTGATATAGCATTATTAGAAGATAATAAGCTAATGGAATATGTTTCGAGCAACAACACGGTAAACTTTGCGGTTGGAGACATTTATCTCGCAAAAATAAAAAAAGTCATTCCTTCCTTAAATGCTGTGTTCGTGGATTTAGGTTACGAACATGCAGCATTTCTTCATTACAATGATTTAGGTCCGCAGTTCAAAACACTTCATACCACGGTAAAAACAATTATTGAAGGGAAAAAGCTTCAAAAGTTCTCGGACCTGGAACAAGAAGCTGATATTGATAAAAATGGCGCCGTTTCCGATATTTTACAGATTGGCGATCACATTTTGGTTCAAATAGCAAAAGAACCTATTTCGACAAAAGGACCTAAACTAAGTTCCGAAATTTCATTGGCAGGCAGAAATATCATACTACTCCCCTTTTCCAATAAAATTTCAATCTCACAGAAAATAGAATTAAACGAAGAGAAAAATCGTCTTCGTAAAATTACACGAACATTGATTCCACAAAATTATGGAGCCATTATTCGTACCGCCGCGGAAGGTTGCAGCTTAGAATCTATCGAAAAAGAAATAAACGAATTAGTTGCTAAGTGGGAACTTATTCTACAAAAAATCCGTGAGGTTAAAAACAAAACGCCGTATCTCATTCAGCGAGAAGTTGACAGAGTTTCTTCTCTGTTACGAGACATTTATAATCCCACGTACACCGATATTATTGTAAATGACAAGGCTCTCTTTGAAGAAGTTCGTGAATACATTGCATCTATTGCTCCAGACCAAGAAAAGAATGTAAAACTATACTCTGCCGGCCCTCCTATTTTTGAACAATACGGCATAGAACGACAGATTAAGAGTTCTTTCGGAAGAACTATTCCTGTAAAAAGCGGTGCATACTTAATCATAGAGAAAACGGAAGCGTTACACGTGATTGACGTCAACAGCGGAAATAGGACGAAGGCCGACAAAGACCAGGAAGGAAACGCTATTGAAGTAAATCTTGCTTCTGCCATAGAAATAGCAAGACAAATCCGTCTTCGCGATTTAGGAGGAATTGTTATCGTTGATTTTATCGATATGAAAAACAATGATAACAAAATCAAATTGTTCGAGACAATGCAAGAAGCAATGGCAGAGGACAGAGCGAAACACAACATTCTGCCATTGACAAAATTCGGATTGATGCAAATCACCCGTCAACGCGTGAGACCAGAGCAAAAGACGAACACAAACGAAACATGTCCGTCGTGCAACGGAACAGGCATTGTCGCACCATCGGTCAATTTGCCATTAGAAATAGAAAACGAGATTTCATATATTCGCAAGAATACATCGTATAAGAAAATTGTAGTGAAAGTTCATCCATTTGTGGCTTCATACTTGAAAAAAGGACTCTTTTCTACGGAATTACGATGGAAAATGAAATACGGATTCAACACCAAAGTGGTTGCCTCGCACGAGAACACCTTTTTGGAATACAAGTTCGAGACAAATAATCAAGAAAAAATCATACTCTAAATCAATACGTTATGAAAAAAACACTCATTTTCCTTTGCACACTTTTCATAGCACTTTGTTCATTTTCACAAAAAAAAGGTGCTGATACATTGAATTATATGGATGCCAACGGCAAAAAACAAGGTCATTGGATTCAAAAATATCAAAACGGCAACGTTCAATTTGAAGGATATTTCAAAAACAATGTTCCTGTCGGTCAATTCAAGAAATATCACGAAAACGGTCAGTTGAAATACGATATGTTTTACGATACCAAAGATGCAAATCGTGTTACTGTAACTATGTACGATATAGCAGGAGAACTTTCAGCCAAAGGAGAATACTACGCAAAGAAGAAAAATGGCACGTGGCAATATTATGGCAGCAACAACCAGGTTATAATGGAAGAAAACTACAATCACGGCATGTTGGACGGGAAAAGCACCGTTTTTTGGCAAAGCAATCCAACACAACCGATGGAAATCAAATATTGGAAAGACAGTTTGAAGCACGGTGACTGGATGTGGTTCTACGAAGATGGAAAAGTACGTCAGAAAACACACTATATCGAAAATAAATTGAATGGTGAATTTCTTGTGTTCTTTTCCGACGGCACGCAACATATAAAAGGTGCATACAAAAACGACCTTCGTGACGGATTATGGGAGTATTTCAACGAGGACGGCTCGTCAAAAATCAAAATTGATTACAAAGACGGTAAAATAGTTAATGAAGATGAGTTTGAGAAAGCCCAAACGAAACTCATTAACGAAGAATATATAGAACAAGAAGGCAAACATATAGATCCACAAGATTTCTTAGACAATCCTGAGGCTTATATTTTCGGCACGCAAAACGCTGAGGAACAAGCACCTACGCCAAAAGCAAAAAAGAAAAAAGAGAAATCTAAAAAATAGTTTGACACATTAAAAGATTTATGTATCTTTGCCTCGCAAAAAAAAAGAAGTAATTTATAATAAGATATACAATGAAAACAGGTCTTCATCCAGAAAATTATCGCTTAGTAGCATTCAAGGATATGTCAAATGAGAAAGTATTCATTACTCGTTCATGTGCACCATCAAAAGAAACTATCACTGTTGACGGTGTTGAATATCCAGTAATAAAATTGGAAGTTTCAAGTTACTCTCACCCATTCTTCACAGGTAAGATGAAATTTGTTGATACGGCTGGTCGTGTTGATAAATTCCGTAACAAGTACAAAGCACATTACGAGAAAATGGCTTCAAAATAGTTAGTTGTTGGTTTGTTCATAATTTAAAAGGCCTCGCTTGAATAAAGCGGGGCTTTTTATTTTTCGCATATTTTCTTTGTAAATCCAAGTTTTGTCAATACTTTTGCATCGGAGTAAGTCTTGTACGACCAGCTCCTGCTGAACCCCCCCAGATCCGGAAGGAAGCAAGGGTAGGCGGTTGTAGCGGTGCGATACAAGGAGCTTACTCCTTTTTTATTGAATCTTATGGCAGAATATTTCAAATTATACAACGAAAATCCCAACGAACGTCTCATAAAACAAATTGTAGATATCTTACGAGACGGAGGCATTATCATCTATCCTACCGACACGGTCTATGGATTTGGTTGCGACATTACAAATCAGAAAGCTGTGGAACGCGTTGCACGAATTAAGGGAATCAAACTGGAGAAAGCAAATTTCTCTTTCATCTGTTATGATTTAAGCAATCTTTCAGAGTTCACGAAAGTAGCAAGCAATCAGGTTTTTAAGACAATGAAACGAAATTTGCCGGGCCCTTTCACATTTATTCTGAATGCAAACTCCAACGTTCCCAAACTCTTCAAAAGCAAGAAGAAAACTGTCGGTATTCGTATTCCCGACAACAATATCTGCCGCGCAATCGTGAAGGAATTAGGCAATCCCATATTGACGAGTTCCGTGAAAAGCAAGGATGAAATCTTGGAGTATCTTACCGACCCCGAAATCATTAAAGAAGAATACGATAATTTAGTTGATGCTGTAATTGACGGAGGCATGGGAAACAACGTCCCCTCGACTGTTGTAGATTGCTCAAACGAGGAAATAGAAATTGTTCGCCAAGGTTTAGGTGAACTTGAATAACTATTTCAGTTGCGAGTCATAGTACGGAGAAACCTTCCATTCTCCATCAAACAATAACGAAAAATCACCCGATTCAAGAGCAAAGTAGCGTTTCCCTATATACTGTGGGAAATCACTCTGTTGATAGATTTCAAGCACTTTTTGCATCAATTGGTCATTATTCTCAAATGAGCAATTGGTTTCTGGAATGCTTTTTATTGTTGGATATAATAGATATTTCCCTTTATAATTCATTATCAACATGGAATCGTTTTTCAAAGGCATTTCTTGGCATCCCACAGAATAACTCTCGTAATTGAACCGCAAAATTACCAACGAGTCTTCAATCGTAAACGTTCCGTTCTCCTTGAAGGCGTGTCCGACCTTGCTGGTAGCTTCATATACAAATGTGCCGTTGGTGTCCAATGCAATGCTGACTTCACTCAAATCGGATTTTTTTGAGAAAACAACAGGATTTTTTTTGCCACATGCAGAGAACAAAAATATTGTCAAGAAAATGGAGAGCAATACGTTTCTCATCGTTTTATTTTTTTGTAAAAGTACGATTTTTTCATTGACACACCATTATTACCAATAAAAAAGAGTTTTTTTCGTTTTTGCAATGTATGTATGTGTTATTTTTGCAGTATGAAACATTGGTTAGTCATCGTTTTGTTGTGCCTTACGCAAATACTTTTTGCACAAGAAAAAGGTATTTTGCAAGGAACGGTATCTGACAAAAAAGGAGCACCAATATCATACGTATCGGTTGCTTGCGAAGGCGCATATTGTCTGACCAAGGACGATGGCTCATTTCAGTTGGAAATACCCAAAAACAAAGAATGTGTAGTATATTTTCAAAAAATTGGTTTTGAGGAATATTCAAAAAAAATAATTCTCACATCTTCAACTCAAACACTTTCAGTTGTTTTACGAGAGAATGTCGTTAAAATCAAGCAAATAGACGTTTCGTCGAATAGGGAAGCCGAAGACAACACGGTACATCTTTCTGCAGAAAAGACAAAGGCCTTGGCAGACCTTTCAATGACGGGAATTGAAGGTGGTTTGAAAACATTTGCAGGAGTAAACTCCAAGTCAGAATTAAGTTCACAGTATTCAGTTCGAGGAGGAAGTTATGACGAGAATCTCGTGTATGTGAACGGAGTGCCCGCTTTTAAGCCCAATATGGCTCGTTCCGACAAACAGGAAGGATTGAGTATCATAAATCCCTATATGGTTGAGCGAGTTGACTTTTCAAGCGGTGGTTTTGACATTTGCTACGGCGACAAGATGTCGAGCGTGCTAAATGTGACGTACAAAGATGTGGAGCAATTTCAACTGCAAGCCGATGCAAGTCTTATGGACGCAAATGTCACCGTGCAAGGAATTGACAAAAGCAAAAAACTGAGCATTCTTGCCGGCGGACGATACAAAAACACCTCACTCGTATTGAAAACACTTGATGAATCAGGAGAATACAAACCTATTTTCTACGACGTGCAAAGTTTATTGAAATACAAGATATCACCCAAAGCAACGCTTTCGTATTGGATTTACGGAGCAAACAACACCTACTCGTTTCTTCCCGACAAGCGTGTGACCGACTTTGGAGGACAGGCACAAACCTACAAAATGACCATTTATTTTGAAGGCGGCGAAAAATATACCTACCAACACATTGGTAATTCGCTTGCATTCAATTATCAACCAAGCGAAAAAACGCAACTTGACTTCAAAACATTGTATTACCATTCCCTTGAAAATGAGAACTTCGACGTGTTAAGCCAATATCGATTAAGCGAAAGTTTTAGCAATGGTGAGACGTTGGTTGAAGATTCTACGGCAATTTTGGCAGTGGGAAGTTTCCTTGAACATGGGCGAAACAAATTACGCACGAACAATCTTACTTGCATGCACGACGGAAAGTATGTAAAAGGTTCTTTCTCAACGTATTGGGGACTTTCATTCAGTTCGTCGGATTATGACGTGCGCTACAATGAATGGACGTACATAGATTCCGCAAATTACGTGGTTCCCTATTGCGATACGGCAATAAACCTCAAAAATGCGGCAAATTCACAATTCACTCACGTTCAAAACATTGGCGCGGCATATTTGGGATTTTCAAAAAGATTTGCATTTAGCAACGATATTGGTACTACCCTAAAACTTAATGCCGGCATTCGTTCAACCTATGACACCTACTCCGAACAGTTGCTCTGCAATCCCCGTCTGCGATTGTTATTAAGACCAAATCATGACAAATCCAACAGAATATCGTTTGCTGCGGGAATCTATTATCAACCAGCCGAAATCAAGGAGTTGATTGACAAGAGTGGGCAATATCATACGGGCATTAAACCTCAAAAGTCAACGCATTTTGTTTTAGGATATTCGCAAAATCTCAAAATTTGGGACAGAACTTTCTTTTGGAATACCGAATTGTACGCAAAATTGCTTAGGAACAATGTTCCTTACATCATTGACAACGTATCAATCACTTATTACCCCGAATTGTGTGCCGACGGCTACATCACGGGAATTGACACGAAACTCAACGGAGAATTTGTTCCTGGTGTTGAGTCGTGGATAAACCTTTCGCTTATGAGGGCTCGCGAGCATTTACAAGACAATTCGTCAAAAGAAATTCGTAGGGCAAACGACCAATTAGTCAATTTCAGTATGTTTTTCCAAGACTATTTGCCTGGAAGCGAACGTCTGAAAATGAATCTCACGTTTATGGTCGGTTCCAACATCCCAACAGCGAAACCCACGGCGACCTACAATGAATTCGACGAATATAAAATTTCATCTTACACCCGTCTTGACATAGGATTTTTGTACGTTCTGCTCAATGCTGACGAGGATTCACAGCGTACGATAAAAAATCTATCCCTCGGCTTGGAAATATTTAATTTATTCGACAACGCAAACAAGATTTCGTATTTCTGGATTGAAGACGTTTCTAACAGATATTTCGCCGTGCCGAATTACCTAACTTCCAGACGTGTGAACCTAAAATTATCGATAAAAATATGACAATAGCATTTAAACATCCCGAATACCTCTATTTCCTCTGTGCGATTGTCATACCAATCATCATACACTTATTCTCGTTTCGGAAATACAAGAAAATCTACTATCACAACATACATCTTATTAAATCGATACAAATAGAACAAAATAGCACGAAATCAAAACTCAAAGAACTATTGATTCTTGCGTCACGTATCGGTTTTATCATATTTCTTGTTCTGACATTTGCCCAGCCATACATTCCAAACAAAGACGCAAACAAGGAATCGGCTAACAAAGCAATTGCCTTGTACATAGACAATTCCTTCAGCACACAGGCTGAATCGGCTAACGGCATAGTGCTTGAATATGAGAAAATAAAAGCAAATCAAATTATTGAAGCATATCCGGCAAATACTCAGTTCTATCTATTTACAAACGCATTGAATTCAACAGAACTATTGCCAAAAACAAAAGAAGAAATACAAAACGAAATAGAACAGATAACAACCTATCCCCAAAGCAAAAAACTGTCGGAAATCGATAAGAAAATACAAACATGTGCCATTCAAAACAAAAAAAGCATAGAATGCCACATTCTTTCCGATTATCAGAAAAATACGTTTGATATTGCCAACATTTCACAAAGCGACGCCGTGGATTATTTTATGTATTACGTTGGTAATCAAAGCATAAACAATGTTTCCATTGACAGTTGTTATTTTGAAAATCAGCAACATAGTTTGGGACAAACGGAGAAAATGATCTGCGTTGTTTCAAACAACAGCGACGAAACCTTTGCCAACTATCCCATCAAACTATACATAAATGATTCATTAAAAGCCATTACGACAACGAATCTGAAACCACATTCAACGGTCAAAGCGCCAATAGAATATACGCTTGCTGAAAACGGCATTATTTCGGGAAAAATAGAAATCGAGGATTATCCGATTTTGTACGATAACGCTTATTATTTCTCATATTTTACAGAGAATCAAATACTTATTGCAGACTTATGCGAAATTACACCGAATCAGTACATTTCGGCACTATGCAAAAAGAAACAAGAATTTTCGTTGACTGCAATGCCAATTAGCACTATAGACTATTCACAACTACATAGGTATCAAGTCATTATACTTGACGGACTTACCACGATTTCAACAGGTTTGATTGACGAATTACAAAAACTGAAACATTTGGGAACGACCATTATTTGTATTCCATCAAAAGAAATTGATATAACCACATATAACAAATTATTGTCATTTTACGGGAAACAACAAATAACCGCAGTTGATAACACACAAACTACAATAGAATCAATAGACTTTAACAATATCATATTCAAAAACGTAATAGAAAAAAACAAAGGAAATTATAGTTATCCAACAATAAATACCTACTACCAAATACAACCAACACAAAACAATACGCTCATAACATTAGAAAACAAATATCCGTTCCTATTGCAACAAACACAGAAGAACACCCAATTTTTCTTTTTCAGTTCACCGTTTGAAAGAACAGTGAACAATTTTGTCACTTCGCCATTGTTCGTCAGCCTTTACAATATGCTTCGTTACGTTTCGTACAACAATCCGCTACAAACCACATTGGGAAGCAGTTCCGACATATTCTTACAGCAAGAAATCGGTGACGAGGCAATTCATATTGAAAACACCCAAAAGCACGTGGATATTATTCCCCAGTACAGAAAAGACTATCAAACAGGGACGATACACATAAATCCCATGCAGCAACTCACATTGGCGGGGAATTACCTTATTACGCAAAAACAGCAACCAATACTCGGAATATCATACAATTACGATAGAACAGAATCTATTCTGGAATTTTTCTCGCAAGACGAATTGCAACAAATGACCGATTCAAAAATCATTGACACCAACGAAAATCTTACCACTATTGTCAAAGAGCAACAAGAAGGCACGCCACTATGGCGAATTGCACTATTGCTCGCCATATTCTTTATTATAACGGAAATGGCACTGATACTTTTTTACGATAGATTCTTCAACACAAAGAAATAAGAATCTCGTAACAAGTTCTTTAGGTTCCATTCTGAATGCAGTTCGACAAACAAGCAAAATTATTTTCCCTTGGATCTTGAACATAAAAAATGCAATAAAGACAATAGGAATTTTGGCGCTTATAAGTACTGTGTTTGACTGTCTTTACTGCACTAATACTAAATTATATTCTTGACTAACTTGAACAAGCTATATGGCATATAACGGAACGGCAAATCAAATGCCGTTGGCGTTACTATGACAGAACGTCGGTGAGTAAATGCCTCAAAACTTTCCATTCCGTGATAATGTCCCATGCCTGAATTTCCTACACCGCCAAAGGGCACGTTGGGATTCACAATGTGCATAATCGTATCGTTTATGCACGCGCCACCCGACGAAGTGTTTCCTATTGCCTTCCACGCATCTTTTTCTTTTCCGAAATAATAGAAGGCAAGTGGTTTTTCTCGCTGAGTGACAAATTCCGTAACTTGTTGCACAAAAGATTTCTCACTCGTTTCGGTTATTGTTATCACAGGAAATAGCGGTCCAAAAATCTCTTCCGTCATAATTTTTGAATCCAAAGAAACATTGTCTAGCAAGGTGGGCTCAATAAATCGAGTTTCGGCATTGGTTCTGCCGCCACAAAGAATCTTCCCTTCTTGCAGATAACTTGTAACACGGGCAAACGCCTTGTCGCTTACTATACGGACATAATGTTTGCTTTCCTCGATAGTGTCGCCGTACAATTCCTTCAAACTCTTCTGAAATGCGGTGACAAAGGCATCTTTCACCTCAGAATGAATCAAGATATAATCGGGAGCAATACAAGTTTGACCAGAGTTCAACGCCTTACCCCACGCTATTCGTTTTGCCGCTACAGGAATATCGGCAGATTTATCAATAATACACGGCGATTTTCCTCCCAACTCCAATACAAGCGGTGTAAGGTTTTCGGCTGCGGCTTTCATCACCGTACGTGCCAATGCGGGACTACCCGTAAAGAAAATCAAATCGAATTTTTGCCTGAACAAATAGCCGTTTACGTCTCTATTTCCTTGTACGACAGCGACATAGTTCTCTTCAAACGTGTCTTGTATCATTTGTTCAATCACTTCGGAAACGTGAGGCACGTAAGGCGACGGTTTCAATACGGCGGTACAACCAGCCGAAATGGCTCCCACAAGCGGATTCAACAGCAATTGAACTGGATAATTCCATGGAGAGACAATCAAAGTCATGCCAAGTGGCTCTTTAACGATGTAACTACTTGAGCCAAAGATTGTTAATGGCGTTGTACGACGTTCTTTTCTTGCCCACGACTTCACCGACTTGATATGGTCGCGAATTTCCCCCTTCACCAATGAGATTTCGGTCAAATAAGCCTCTTCGTACGATTTGTGCAAATCCGTCCAAAGTGCGTCAGCAAGAGGTTTTTCCCATTTTTCAAGAGCCGATTTCAGCTTTTTAAGACTTGCAATTCTATATGCGACAGATTTTGTCTTTCCTTCGTGAAAGAATTGTCGCTGCTGGGCTAAGATAGCGTCAATTCTAATGTTTGCCGTATTTTCCATATTATTTTCTTCCTGTAAAATGATCCATAGTATGATAAATGCCGAACACTTCGCCGAAGAACCAGTCAAAAACTTTGGTCGGAAGCAAGCCTTCCATAAGGCGAATGAAATGGAAACTCCACGGAATACCTTTAAAATCGACATTCTTCTCAATGGCTTTCATGATTTTTGCCGACGTTTTTTCTGGTTCAAGAATAGGAAAAATCTTTGACGACACGCCGTCGAACATTCCAGTATTGATATAATACGGAGCAACCGTGGTTACGTGCACGTTCGATTTCATCTTCTGGAGTTCAATTCTCACCGAATCGGACCAACCGATAACCGCCCATTTACTTGCCGCATATACGCTCATATTAGGATTCGAGAGCATTCCTGCTGCCGATGCTATGGTGCAAATATGACCTTTGTCGCGTGAAAGCATACTTGGCAAAAATGCGTGAGCCACATACATCGGTGCTATCGCATTGATAGTCATTGTACGATCAATGTCGGTAACCGTGTTTTTGTCAAATGTCTTGTTGCTTGTCACAACACCTGCACATTGAATTACCATGTCCACATTGCCGTGATTCTTTGTCACCGTCTCGAATGCAGCAACTACGGCATCGTGTGACGACACATCGACTTTGTAACCGGCAACCTTGCCTAATTTGCTATGTTCCGCAACAACGGCATCTATGTTTTTTTCATTTATATCCCAAATAATCAATTGTTCAGCACCTTTTTCGAGTGCCATTCTACCCATAATTTTCCCAATACCCGACGCTCCGCCAGTAATGAGAACAGTATTACCTTTACATTTCATTGTATCTGCTTTTTTAAATTGCGACACAAAAATATACGTAGTAATCCACATCATCGTTCAAAAAGTGACAATTGACCGCCTTTTGTGGCGAAAAAGCCAAAAACAAGACATAAAAAACCTTTTTCTGTGGTGAAATTTTCTTATAAAAAAAGTAACATGGGGTAAAAATCCTCGTTTTATCACCCCAAATGACCAATGAAATTCCTTTTTTATCTACCACTCAATCGTGGTATCAGCCGAAACATTGACAAAATACGCTTTCCCTGGCTCTAACTCCGTAACGTCAGAACTATTCAAATCCTTGATTTGAGTAATTTCTGACGGTAAGTCAGAAACTGATTTTGACGTTTTTTGCGGCACGCCGACCAAATTCCAACCCGTGTGTAACTGAGTAGTGTAATGCTCAAGCGGCATACCTTCCACCGTCAACAGACTTGCCTCGTTAAGATAAACAAGATAGCCTTCGCCTGCTTGCATCGTTGTTAAACTCTGCAAATGGGTGTCGTTCCACGTATAAGAAAAACCGTCAAGATTTTTTATAATTGAAAAATCAACGGTCAACACCTGCATAATCTTATTATCTTCCGGTTCAACATACAACGAAATCAGATTCCAGCCTTTTTGCAACAAAATTGTCTGCGTTTCGGTGGTAACCACGTCTTCGTTACGCACACCACAAATCACCCCTCGACCGACGGTACTCATAAACACCGTGCCATACACTGCCATGTCGCCCATCACAAACTGACCATTTCCTGGTCCGCCAAACTGGTGCAAATCGTCGTTGATACGAACCCACGAATTTCCTTCGTCATCGCTCCTAAACAATCCCGTAACACCCGAAACCGTACCCCAGATATACACGGCAGGAAAGGTTTTTCCCGTCGCTGCCTTACCAAAACCGACCGCATCGCACGAAGACACACTTGACAATTTTGAAAAACTTGTCGCAGAATTGGTGGAACGATACAAACCATTTGTTCCGCACGGCGCCCAAATATCACCTTCAACGCCTGGTACCGCTCGCATCTTGTAATAGCCTGTATAACCCGTCGTCCCCTTAGCCGAGAAATTTTTTCCTCCATCGGTGGAGACATATACAGTATTACCGTTCGTAACATAAAATTTGTTGGAATTGGCACCATCGGCAACAGGATACGCACCATTTATAGAAATGCCGTTACATTGCGACCATGACGTTCCTCTATTGGTAGAATAATACATTTTATCCCCCGTGCCGTCATACGAATAACCATTTGACGTATTCGGACAATGAAGAATAACAGAACCATCAGCAGAAACAGCCACGTGACCACTCCCCTCCTTTCCTCCTGAACAATAATTCCACGTACTTCCTTTATCGGTTGAATATTGCACATACGAAGAATTGCTACCGGCACGCACAACCAACGAACCGTCAACCGAAGCTGCTACGCCATGAGTCGTTCCCATTTCGGGCGTATGCACCCTTGCGGGATAGGCATCATAGGAACCGTTTTCTGCCTTATACAACCCGCCATCATAGTCACCAACGACAGTAATGACTTGTCCTGAAGGCAAACTCACCATATCTAAAGGAACGGTTTCTTCCAAACCTTTCACCATAAATTTCAAGTCAAACGTGTTTGTGCTGAGATTGTCAGACATAAACAAACCATTTCCCGAAATGAAGAAACATCTGCTGGCATTGAACGGATCCATCGTGGCACAACCCGTCCAATGCATTGCGTGGTCTTTCACCCATGGAACGGAGTTGGCATCCAGATTCACCTTACAGTTTGAAAACATTGCATTCCACGAAGAGCCGAGGTTATCGCTTACAAAAATCTCATCACCCCACGTAGCCGTCTGCCAATCGCACAGCCCATCCCACGACTGCATTCGGTAGCAACCGACACTCGTCACCACAATACGATTTCCCACAACAGAAATACCGCCATAATTGTAGTCAGAAGTATTATTCGACGGAGAAATATTTGTCCACGAGCCATTATACTTATACACATACCCGCCAGCCGAACCGATTCCCGGGCCTGCTCCGTTGGCGTAGGTGACGTATAGCACGCCATCCTTCATCACACACCGATGAGGCATAAATTGCGTCGGCTGTCCCGAAACTGCAGACCACGAATTTCCACCATTCGTTGACACATAAATGGAATTTCCCGTTTGTGCCGTTCCCACATAGATTTTCTGCGTCACGCCATTTGAAACAGAGGACGACTCATCAAATTGTACGAAATTGATTCCCACTCCGTTGCTTGTGCTTGTCACAGGAAAACTCACGCTATTCCACGACAGACCACCGTCGGTTGACTTGAAAAGTCCGTTGGAACGCGTTCCGCAATAAATCACATTACTATTTTTAGGGTCCACAGCCAATCGCTCGCCCATTTGACGGCCATCGCCGTTTCCATGTGCCTTGAATTTCGACGTAACATCAACAACGGTAAAGGTTTCACCATAATCATCAGAAATCAAAATGGCTGTTTTCCCGTTGCTATAATACGATGTTCCAACCAAGGCATACAACATCTCTGGTTTCTGCGGGTCAACAGCAATTGCCTCGACACCGTACAAACCCTGGTCTGCAACCGAAATGAAGTCCGTAAGCGGTTTCCATGATTTTGTAGATTCTATCCAACGATATATTCCACCCACGTCGGTGCGGGCGTAGAAAAGATTTTGCTCTGTCGGGTGTGCAATCACGGCAGTCACAAAACCGCCACCACCAAGTGGCAAACTACCCCACGTATAGGTTTCATCCGCAAACGAGCAGAACATTCCGCAGCACAATGCGACACTACATACGATATGTTTTATGAAACCTTTCACTTGCAAATTTTATGTAAAAGTAAAAAAATAAACGGAATGTATGCCCCAAAAAGTAAAACAAATTACGCCAAGTAAATTTAGCAGATTTCTCGTTACGCTCGAGCTGGTCTTGGGAGCTTCCCCCAAAAGTATTATTTATTTAACATTGATTGCTTTGCCAATCAATTTCTGGTAATTGTGGATTGTTCCTTGATAATACTTTATCTTATCGTTTTCGGCTTGTTTTATACTTTTTCTATATGCCATATACTCTTTATGGCGATAATTCTCCATCGAGTTATCGTTTTGAAGCATTTTCACCATATCCTTATACATAGTCACATCTTCACTCAAACAGTCCGATAACTTTTGGTTATAAGATATCATATCATCCATTTGTTTTGAAAAGGCATCAAGTTGTTTGTTAAACGCCAAAGCGATTTTTTCATACAAATCATCTTCACCGTAATCATTTGCCAACAATTGTTTTGCATCTTTTAGACTTTTCAAACCCGAAATTGTTTCATCGATATAATCTTGAATCAATTCGTTGAGCATGGGTATTTTGTCGTTCATAACCTCAACCATAGGGTCGGTATAGGTGTCGTTTATGTCACCCACGGCGGCAAACACCTCAAAGTAGGGTTTCTTCAGCACATATTTGTCGGAATAATACACCAACGAAAGATTACTACCCTTTCTATCCAAATAGCGTGACAAACTCGCCAATTCCCTATTACACAACGCCGAAGCGTTCTGCTGCTGCTTATACACGGTATCCAATTTATCAGCACTCAAAAAAGCATACAAAGAATCGTATTCTGCCAACAACTTATTGCAACGTTCCATCGATTCACGACACGCCTGGATATTCGCCTTGCCTTCGTCCAAATTATCCTTGTTCTGAATCATAGGCCGTGGCATATCCACAATGTCACGCAACACATATTTCCCCTTATATTTTAATATATAGGTCTGTGTTTTCTTGTTTTGTGCATTGAGTTTCTCCAATGCTCGCGTCTGCTGAGTATTAACCTTCGCCTGCGTACTCATTTGGGTGGCAAGCACCTTGTTCGCATCAATCAAATCACGTTTCCATTTCTCACTCCTCGCCTGCTTTGCCGCCATCTCGGCCGAGTTTGCCTGCGAAGCAAGCACGAACAGAGAATCCGCTATTTTTGAATAATTCCATACTTTTTCCGACTCTTCGAGCGGAGCAAAAATCTTTCCCCGTTCCTGAATATAATAGGTATTGTAGAAATTTTTCACCGCATAATAATAATACAACGCCTTGGTGTATTTATTTGCAGGATTGTTTTCCTCGCTTTTATCAGCAACAAAAATGTATTTTTCCATTGCCGATTTTGCAGAAAAATCATTCAAAACGGTGGATACAGTTGATTTTTCGGGATAATTTTCCAAATAACCTTGCATCAACGTATCACCCACCATATAATATGAAATTGACATGGGATATTGCATTAACTGAAACTCATCGACAACAGGAATATGTTTCGACGCATTTTTCACCGGATCCATATACAAATACGTAGGATTAAAATCCCTCACTGCCATCAGATGCGAAGCGTACGGAACCTTAAACAACGTCCACAACACTTTCGACATAGGACTCACAACGGCAACCACCTTGCTCGAAGCGGCAGCCAAATCCATAATATACCATTCGTCCGACAGGTTGACCAACGCCCACGCATATTCTGCCCGATACAACGTATCGCCAGGCATATAATCATAATCCTTAGCATAGCCCGGAACGTAGATAGCGGCTATTTTCTGCGTTTTACACATTTCCACGAACAACTTAACATAACCGTCGCTCAACGCCTTGCGGGAACGCAACACCTTTTTCAACGTCTTGTTTTCGGCAGGACGTTTTTCTATTGCCGCATAATCCAATTTCAAATTTTTGCAAATCCAATATGAAAAAGCCAAGACAGTTTCCTCGTCCGACGAACAGTTCTTTGCCAATGCTGCCGAAAGCTTATCTACATTTCGCGACTGCCAAAAAGGTACGTGGCGAGCCGTGTGATAAATGCTTGCCGTGTCGATTTGCGAAAACGCAAACACCGACAACAACAAAAAAAATACATTCAATATCAAATATCTCGCCCTCATTCCTATTACTATTGGAAATTGCGAGCAATATAAACAACTTTTTAACAAGTTGCAAACATTTTGCAATAATTTAGAGATATCGATGTTCTAATCAGTAACAATCGGAATCATTGCCACATAGTGACACGCCGTTCCGGCAAGTACAAAGAAATGCCAAATCACATGAAACCAAGGACGTTCCTTCTTTGCATAAAAATACGTTCCAACCGAATAAAAAACGCCTTCGCCAAGAATAAACGCAAGTTGAAACGCTGAAAGTTTCTCAAACACCGGCTTTGCCACCAACAACACCGACCATCCCATCACAAGATAAATGGCAAGCGACAATTTGGGATATTTTCCCAATGCAACAATTTTATACACTATGCCCATCAGTGCAACTACCCACATACTAACGCAAGCGACAATTCCCAACGTGCCGCCAACCACTGCCAACCACACAGGCGTATATGATGCGGCGATCAAAATATATATATTTGCATGGTCAAAATGACGAAGCAACAACTTTGTCTTCGGCTCCACCACCCAATGATAGAGGAACGATGCCAAATACAACACAAAAAAACCGACGATGAAAACCACCATTGAAATGCCAACAAGGTCACTTTTCTCAAAACCTTTAGATATGACATACCAACCAGCTGGTATTGAAACAATCGCACCGAATAAATGAGAAAAGGCATTTGCTTTCTCCACTGCCGTTCTTTGTAATTCCTGAGTTTCCATTTTCTCTTTTAGTTGAAGACGAATGCAAAAATAAAAAAATTACACTATGTGCTACTCACACCATAACGGAATGTCACAAAATTTATTGCTTACTTATTTTCCTGTGGTGAAATTATCTATTCTGGTATAAAAATCCTTTTATCGGTTTATATACAAAACGATTGGTACAATTGTTCATTCCACAAAAATGCTCGTTCCACAACATTTTGAGACATTTCGTTCGACAAGACAACAATATTTTCTACATTTGTTTCCAAACTTGACAATAATGAAACACGGATTAGTTCTTGAAGGTGGCGGAATGCGTGGCTTATTTACCGAAGGTGTGCTGAATGTTTTTATGGAACACGGCATAACTTTCGATGGATTAGTTGGCGTTTCGGCAGGCGTGTTGTTCGGCTGTGGCTACAAGTCACAACAACCGAAACGAGGACTAAACTGTAACATCCGCTTCATTGGTGACCCCGAGTATATGGGGATTCGCTCATTGATAAAAACGGGGAATTATAGCTCGCCCGAATATGCATATCACATTGTTCCCACGCAATTAGACCCAATTGATGCAGAGGCATTTGAAAAGAACCCCATGGAATTCTATGTGGTCTGCACCGATGTCGAGAAAGGCGTTCCCGTATATCATCAGCTGACAAAATGTGACTACGAAGCTTTGGAATGGATTCGTGCCTCGGCTTCCATGCCCTTGGTATCAAAACCAATTGAATTAAATGGCATGAAATTACTTGACGGCGGAATGACAGATAGCATTCCTCTAAAATTCTTTCAATCAAAAGGTTACGAGAAAAACGTGGTTATTCTCACCCAACCACAAGGGTATCGCAAAACACCATCGAAAGGAATGTATGTATTCAAAATCTTTAATAACGGATTTCCGAAAATTACAGAAACAATGATGAATCGTCACATAATGTATAATACTGAAATTGAATACATTACACAACAAGAAAAAATGGGGAATACATTATTAATATATCCCGATGAAAAATTGAACATAGGACGTGTTGAACAAAACAAGGAAAAAATGCTCCACGTCTATGAGTTAGGCAGAAAAAAAGGATTGGAAATACTACCGCAAGTATTGGACTTTCTCAAAGACTAAAAAAACAATTCATCATATTTTATTTGTATTGCATCTGAGTGTATTTTTTACACCAAACCTTGTTTTTTATCTACCAACTTCATACATTTGTAAGAAGATATTTTTATAAAATACTTAAAATCTGCAAGTTATGAGGAAAATATACGTACTTCTCAGTTTTATGTTTTTTGCATATAGTTCTGTTACCGCCCAACTATTATTAAGTACAAAATTTGAATCTCAAAACACTGGCACGGCATATACAAGAAGCGTGTGGCAAGCCGACGGTTTCACCACTGGCTCGTGGGATTCCAACCTAAGCGAACGCACGCAAATTGACGACAGTTACAGTTATTCTGGTAAAAAATCTCTTCGTGTTGCATATCCAAAGGGCGGATACGGACCTTCACAGACGGGTTGTCAGGTTGATTTGAAGTTTGCCGACCAAGACGAGGCCTATATGTCGTATTGGATCCGATTCTCCGATGATTTTAGTTATGGAAAAACCTACGAAGGAGGAAAACTCCCTGGACTTGGAAGTGGTAACACTTCTGGTTCAAATGTAAGCAATGGAACAAACGGCTTCACCGCACGATTTATGTGGCGGCCAGGTGGACAACTCGTCGTATTGCTTTATCACATGGATTTTACCGACTCAATGGGCGAAGATCAAGAACTGACGTACCCCGACGGTTCTATTGTTCACGTTCCTCGAGGCGAATGGCACCATCTTGCGGAACGTGTCAAAACCAACACGGTGACGAACGGCTCGGCCAATCCCGACGGTGAATTGGAAGTGTGGATCGACGGACAGCAAGTGCTCCTGCGCAAAGGACTACGTTTCCGTACCAATTCCGACGGTATAAACGAACTCTATTTCTCTACATTCCACGGCGGTGGCAATGCAGACTGGTCGCCGACCGTTGACAGCTACATCTGGTTCGACGATATTCGTATTGGAACAGACTATGAATCGGTAAAAATGCAGACGTGTACCAATCCGCAACTGGGAGGTGACAAAGCTCTTTGTGGCTCGTCCTTGTCCCTAAACGCACAATGCAGCGAAACACAAGCTCAATATCTCACGTGGTACCGTAACGGTGAGAAAATAGCCGACAAGGTCAAAAGCATAACTGCCTCTACGGCAGGACAATACGTCGCTTCGTACGATTCTGCATGGTGTGCCGCTAAAAGTACGACTAATGTCCAGAACTCTCTCCAAGTAGATTTGGGTGATGATCAACACCTCTGTTCTTCATCGTTTGCCACGCTTACATCGAATATTGAAGGTACTTCGTATAAATGGCAAAAAGACGGCGTTTTGCTTCCAAATACAACGAAATCAATACAAATAAAGGATGCCGGGACGTATAAACTCACCGCGAGCAAAAGCGGTTGCGCCGATGCTTCCGACGAAGTGACTGTTACAAGTGGCCTGCTCAACATAGCCGACGTTTCTGGTGAGACTGGCAAATCTATCACATTGCAAAGTCCTACAGGGGGAACAATCAACTGGTACGACAATCCGTCTTCGTCTCCTTTGGCGACAGGAAAATCGTACACGACACAACTTCCTGAAAATGAAAAATATATCTATGCCACCGATGCCGAAGCATTTGTCGGCTATGTTGGCAAGGAATCCATAACGACGGGAATGACCTATCATCACAATACCAACGATTTTCAAAAAGAAAAACTCAAATTTACAGTTTACAAAGATTTGACAATTGACGAAATCACCGTTTTTGCATTTTCGTCACAAGATGTTACCATACGTATTTTGGACGCATCGTCGTCAAATGTCGTATTTACCAAGACATTTTCGGGAGTCCAAGCAAACGGAGCAACATTGCAACTCAATGTTGCACTATCGGCAGGAACATATCTGATGGACGCAGTCGGTTCTACTGGCGACCTTCTCTATTCGCACAACAAAGACGTGATTTCGTTCCCATACACTATAAATAATGTCATTTCAATTACGAACTCCATATTCAACAACAATACCAACACGTCCAACTACGCTTATTTCTACAATTTCAAAGTTCACACAGGAAATACGTGTGCCGCCGCGCCAATAAAACTGACAGGAACGAACAACGGCGGTGGTGGCGGAGGAGAGATTGTCTTACCCGACCCCGACATTACGGTTGCAATTGACGCTAACAACGGAAACAGACATATTTCGCCATATTTGTATGCTCTTAACGGCTACAATAAAGGTGTGAAATATAATTCCGAAGATTTTGCATCGCGTGTTTTCGAAGCTGGCATTCACATGACACGCCAAAATTCAGGAAATAACTCTACAAAGTACAATTGGCGAAAAAAACTCACAAGCCATCCGAACTGGTACAACAACGTACATGACGAGGATTGGGACATAATCGCACAAACCATGCAAGCTGAATTTCCCGACATTCAGGGAATGTTTGCCTTCCAGCTTCTCGGTCGCGTGGCATCGTCAAAAGACTATAATTTTCCCGATTGGGAATATAACAAATCTCAGCGTTGGGAGGGTTGCGATAAAAATTATGCTGGAAATGGCTCCACGCCAGGCGATTTTAAATTCACCGAAGGCGATGTGACTCTCTACACGCAGGAATGGCCTGCCGACTCAACTGCCGCAATCGTTACACACTGGCAGGACGATTTAGGGCTCAATATGAATCAATTCCTTTATTGGAATATGGACAACGAAGTTGAAATTTGGGGCGGAACACACGACGACGTAATCAAGGAGGTGACCGACGATGTGTTTGAAATGTACATCCAAAATTACGTGGCAACCGTAAAAGCCGTACGGAAACTCAATCCAAACATAAAAATCTGTGGCCCCGTAGCTGCTTCGGAATGGGATTGGTACAACCCTACAACTATGCAACCAACATACAAAGGCAAAAAATACTGTTGGCTGGAATATGTCATCATGCGTCTTGCAGAGGAAGAGAAAAAATGTGGCGTAAAAATGCTTGACGTACTTGACATTCATAATTATCCACAAGACCAAGACGTTGCCACAATGTTGCAAACGCACCGTCTGTACTGGGACGAGAACTACGACTATCCTGGAGCAAACGGCGTGAAAAAAATCAACGGATATTGGGACAATTCCATCACCAAAGAAATGGTATTCGTCCGTTGTCAGAATTGGATTGACAAGTATTTTGGCAAAGGTTACGAAGTAAAATATGGCATATCGGAATATAACATTAAATCTACCGATGCCATGCCGACAGCTCTTGCCTATGCTGGCAATTTGGGTGAAGGTGCTCGTTACGGAATGGAATATTTTATGCCGTGGGAGTGGAGAGTTGGCATGTGGGAAACGGCTCACATTTTCAGCCGTTATGCAAAAGAAATCAACGTAAATACCACTTCGAGCGACGAAGAACTTCTCTCGGCTTACACCTCAATCAACGAAAGCCGTGATTCGATGACAGTGATTTTAGTCAACCGAAATGAGTCGGGAACGCAAATTGTGCAAGCAAATATCAGTAATTTCGACTGTCCAGACGGTACCTACGATGCTTACATTTTGGCGAATCTGCCCAACGGCGAAGAAACGTTTGTTTCGCACAGTCAAAACGCCTTACAAAAGGCAACAGCAACGGTTTCAGACGGAAAAATGTCAATTTCTGTTCCTGCATATTCTATCACAGCAGTCGTCCTTGACTTAAAAGACAACACCGAAAAATATGCCGTAACGTTCGTCGTTGACGGTGAAACAATCTCGTCACAACGGGTTGCCAAAGGTGGAAACGCCGTTGCTCCTGCCAATCCTGTTAAAACGGGCTACACATTTATTAATTGGGATAAAAGTTTTACCAACATTACTCAAAACACTACCGTCACAGCCATTCTTGAACCAATTCAATATGCAGTTTCATTCTACGATGGTATAAATCATCAACTAATAGAAAAACAAAATATTGCGTATGGCGAAGATGCGGTAGAACCTATTATTCCCGCCCACGAAGGATATTTGTTTTCGCATTGGGATACTGATTTTACTGCCGTATCGTCTGATATGTCTGTAAATGCCGTATATGTTGAACGCCCGAGTTCATATCGCTACGAGGCAGAAGATGCACGCGTCACGAACGAAACGATGAATGTTCGGGAAAGTGCATTGGCATCGAACGGAAAATATGCCGACGTGAGAATGGCCGATTTGGCCTTCGACGTCGTTGTTGAATCGGCAGGAGAATACAAACTCAACATTGTTTATTCGCTTTCCGACCGTACCCAGTCTGGCGACGGAAGCAAATATCAAAAAATGTACGTGAACCGAGAGGAACCGTTCACGTATGCCGAATTCCCCAAAACCGGAAATGCCGATCCTACCTTTGCCACTATTGAGTTCACCATCACGCTTAACCGTGGTTTGAACGTGATTGAATTTCTAAAATCTTATGGTTGGATTGATATGGATTATATAGAAGTGGTTCCGTTAGCTCCTGTTTATCATACTGTTACGTTTGTCAATTGGGATAATTCCATAATAGGAGAACCTCAAGACATTGCAAATGGTCAGGCGGCGGTTGCTCCAGAACCTCCGACACGCGAAGGTTACGCCTTCGACGGCTGGGACAAAGATTTTAGTTATGTCACCGAAGATTTGACGGTAAAAGCAACATTCGTCGAAAAAAA
>JAEEGL010257553.1_pt1 | contig 32973 bp, 31 predicted proteins | sample 9134231 | NCBI WGS metagenome assembly JAEEGL01 (sample SAMN16246548, study PRJNA631951) | gut metagenome | biome: gut microbiome; feature: rumen; material: fiber-attached | host: Bos | place: Iran: Karaj | collected 2018-10
ACGAAAGCCCATGCGTCCACCTCATCCGGCGCTTCGCGCCGCCTTCCCCTTTTGCTCCTTCCCCTTTGAGGGGAAGGGGGACCGCCGACGCAAGGCGGCGGTGGAAGAGGTGAATGAGCGAAACCGCGCGAAATCAAACGTTCGCCTCTCATCCGACAACTGCCCAGCGTCCACCTCATCCGGCGCTTCGCGCCACCTTCCCCTCATAGGGGAAGGAGCGGAACCGCGCGAGATCAAGCCTTCGCCTCTCATCCGACAACTGCCCTGCGCCGGCGGTTCAGCGCGGGCGGGCGTCACCGGGCTCTTAAAGGACGGCGTCCCGTTTATTCAGCACCCTGTGGAAGAACCCGATCTGGAACGGGACGGAAACGGCAAAGGTCATGAAGTCCGCCGCGGGCTGCGCCATCTGCACGCCAATGAGCCCTATCGCGCGGGGGAGCAGGAGTATAATGGGTATGAAGAATATCCCCTGGCGGCAGGAGGCCAGCACCGACGCGGGCAGGCTGAAGCCGAGGCACTGGTAAAGCTGATTCACGAACGTGGAGTAGGCCATGAAGGGCATTACCGCGGCGGCGAATTTAAGCGCCAGCGCGCCCACCTCCACCACCTTGGGGTCGTCGCGGAACCACTGCATTATTGCGGCGGAGTTCATAAAAATGAGCGCCCCCGCGCAGAGCGCGATGCCGGTGCCCGCAAGCACCGAGAACCAAAACGCCTTTTTCACGCGCGAATAGATGCGCGCCCCGTAATTGTACCCCGCGACGGGCTGAAAGCCCTGACCTATGCCTATCATCATGGAACGGACGAGCATATAGACCTTGTTCGAGATGGTGACGGCCGCGACGCAGGGGTCGGCGTCCGCGCCTCCCCAGTAGGCCGCGCCGTGGTTCAGCAGCGCCGAGGCGACGCTTGCCATGCCCTGACGGCAGATGGTGGGAAAGCCTATCTTCATAAGCCTCCAGTAAACGCCTATATCGCGCGAGACCGCCGAGAAGCGCAGCTTAAGTATGCTCCTGCCCGAGCGGAATATGACGAGCAGTATAATGAGGCTTATGAGCTGGCTCGTGACGGTGGCGAGCGCCGCGCCCGATATGCCGAGCTTAAACGTGAATATGAACAGCGGATCGAGCGCGATATTGACTACGCCTCCCGCGCAAAGGCCTATCATGGAAAGCTTCGCCTCGCCCTCGGACTTTAAGATATTGTTCAGCACGAACGAGGTGCACATGACGGGCGCGCCTATGAGTATGATCCGCGTGTAGTCGCAGGCGTAGGGAAGCACGGTCTCGGTCGCGCCAAGAAGGCGCATGAGCGGCTTTAAGCACGAAAGCCCCGTAACGAGCAGGAACAGCCCCAGTATTATGGAGCCGAAAAAGGCCGAGTTGGCGTACATTTCGGCCTCGGCGTCCTTCTTTTCGCCGAGCTTGCGCGAAACGAGGCTCGAGCAGCCCATGGCTATGCCGAAGCCGAACGCCTGTATTATCGCCTGCAGCGCGAACGCCACTCCCACCGCCGCGGACGCGCCGGTGCTTATCTTTGAAACGAAGTAGGTATCCGCCGTGTTGTAGGCGATAGTGATGAGCTGAGAGAAAGTCGTCGGTATCGCAAGAGAGGCAATGAGCCGGGGAATGCTCATTGCCGTCATGCGTTTATGCTGTTGTTCGCTTGAAAGCGCCATCGATCAGAGCGCGAATATCAGCGCGACAAGGCGGTAAAGCCAGTTAGCCGCGATACCCGCGAACGCTCCGCCTATCGTGTGCGAGAGTATCGCCTTGCCCGTCAGGTACTTGAAGCCGAGGCTGTCCATCATTGAAACGTGCGTGGAAAGGTAGCCGCTCCAGCACATGCACATGGCGGTGAACACCGCGACGTCGTGCGCGTTGGCAAGGCCGGTCGTCAGCAGATTGGGCACCAGACCCATTGCCGCGCCCGCGGAGCCGAGCGCCGTGATGGGCACGGAAACGCCGCCCGCCGACGCAAAGCCGAACAGGGGCTTCAAAATGAAGTTTATCTTTTCTGCGGCGATGGGCAGAAGGCCTATCCCCTCGTACGCCGCGCCGGTATAGCCGCCCTCGGGCATGGAATTGGTCAGCATCATAACAAGCGTGCAGATTATGACGACGCCGGGGATTATGCCAAGGCCGAGCTGAACGCCCGCCTTGCCGCCCTCAAGAAGCGAATTCATTATGCGCATGCCGAGGGTATGCTCCGACTCGTGTACCCCGTCGGTCTCCACCCGCTCCTCGTGCGGGACGGAGGGAGCCTCCTTGCCGAATATGCGCTTAGTAAAGGAAAGCATTATGCGCGTTGAAACGACCGAGCCGAGTATCGCCGCAAGATTGCCGATAAGCACCGCGGGCATAAGGTTGGTGCCCGCCGCGCCCTCCTGGCCGAGCATGAAGGTGGTGACTATAAGCCCCATGCCGAACGAGGTGCCTATGTTGGTGAGCGCGGGGAGCTGATAACGCTTGAAGAACGCCCTGAACCCCCTGTCGTCCGCAAGGGAGAGTATGGCGGGGTTGTCCGAAAGATAAGTCGTAACGACGCCCAGTGCAGCCGCGCCGGGCAGATCGTAAACGGGCTTCATAAGAGGCGAGAGTATCTTGTTCAAAAGGCGCACCACGCCGAACTCGGTGAATATCGCCGAAAGGGCGCCCATCAGCACGGCTATCGCCATTATATAGAAGCAGGTGTCGACGAGTATGCGGAACGCGGTGTTCATAAGCGTGCTGAACATATTGGAAAGCCCCATCGGCACGGCAAACAGCGTGAACACGCCAAGCACAAGCACTATGCAAATAAGCGCGGAGACCCACCACGGCAGCAGCTTTTTGCGCCGCTCTATCTTCATCTTTTCCCTATGCACGGCAAATACCCCCACATATTATCAGCCCATGGGCGCGCGCCCAAAGGCCAACAAAATAATACTCCAAACGGGGTTGAATTGAAAGCGAGGGTTTGTTATAATGAACATGAAGATCTTTCATGTTGAGAGGGCTTATTATGCGGTCTGTGACTAATCCCGCCAAATACACCGTGCTGCTTGCGGTTAAGGACTGCGGCTCGCTTACCTCCGCCGCCGAAAAGCTGGGCTATACCCAATCGGGCATAAGCCACATAATTGCCGACCTTGAGGCGGAGTGCGGGTTTCCTCTTATAAAAAGGACAAAAACGGGCTCGGGACTCACGCGGGAGGGCGAGCGGCTGACAGAGCCCATACGCGCCCTGCAAAGAGCGGGCGAGCAGCTCTCCTCCGCTATGGACGAGATAAACGGGCTGCGCTCCGGCGTGGTGCGCGTGGGGATGTTTTCAAGCGTGGCGGTGCATTGGGCGCCCGAGCTTTTGAAGCGCTTCTCAGAAAAATACCCCAATATTTCGGTGGAGGTGTTCTCGGGGCTCTATCACGAGATCGAGAACCGCGTGGTTTCTGAGGAGCTGGACTGCGGCTTTCTGACGGAGTGTTCGCGGCTGCGCTCGGGGTTTAGGGAGCTGACGCGCGACCGTCTGCTTGCCGTGCTGCCCGAGGGGCATGAGCTGTGCGCGCTGGAGCGCGTGCCGCTTGCGGCTATCGCAAACGCCGACCTTATAATCCCCGGCGAGGGCACGGGCTACGACATTGGCGAGCTGTTCCGCGCCGCGCACATAAAGCCGCGCGTGAAATACGCCCTGTCCGACGACTACGCCGCGCTTTCGATGGCGGAACGGGGACTGGGCATCACGATACTGCCCGAGCTGATACTTGCGGGACAGACCGCAAGGGTGGAGCTTCGCGAGCTTGACCCCGCATGCTGCCGCACGATAGGCATTGTGTCGCGCCCCGGGCGGCTTCTCTCCCCCGCCGCCGCCGCGTTCGTGGAGATGGCGGCGCGCATGTACAAAACATCGGCAAACTGAGCGCGGCGTTTCCGCGCGGAAGGGGCTAATCATGGATATAAACGGAATACAGAAACTGACCCTGCTGGACTTTCCCGGGCGCATGGCCTGCACCGTGTTTTTGGCGGGCTGCGATATGCGCTGCCCGTGGTGCCACAACAGCGAGCTTTGGCGCGCCGACGCTCCCGCGCTAATTACCGACGGGGAGCTGCTTGACATGCTTTCAAAGCGGCGCGGCATACTGACCGGAGTGGTGTTTACCGGAGGCGAGGCGCTGCTCAGGCCCGAGCTGCCCGACCTTATCGCAAGGGTGCGCGACCTGGGCTACGCCGTAAAGCTCGACACCAACGGCACTCACCCGGAAAGGCTCCGCCGTCTGATAGACTCGCGGCTCATAGACTATGCCGCCATGGATATAAAAAACGACGCCGCCCGCTACGCGCTGACCTGCGGCCTTGAAAGGATGGACCTTGCGCCCATCGGCGAAAGCATCGCCCTGCTTCTGGAGGGGCGCGTAGAGTATGAGTTTCGCACCACAGTCGTCAGCCCCCTGCACGACAGGACCTCGTTTATCGGCATAGGCTCCATGATCTCGGGCGCGGACAAATACTTCCTGCAGTCCTTCACCGACCGCGACACCGTACGCTTCAGCGGGTTCTCCTCCCCATCGAAGGAGGAGCTGCATGAATTTGCTGAGGTCGTGCGGCCCTTCGTCAAGCAGGTGCAGATAAGGGGGACCTGAGCTTTCACGCCGTCTCCGAGACCGCGCATGTACGCCAAATGCAGCTCCGTACCCACAGCGGAAGACCGACAAGCTCGGCCGGCCGCTTTTTTATGCTCGGATCGACGGCTCCGCGGGGAATGTCTGCACGGTCAGAAAAAAAGGCGGGCTGCATCTTTCATTCCACCCGCCGTTATGATAGAATTGAAATATATACAATAACCAAAAAGGAGACCATTGAAATGAAAAAGGTCAAGAAACTGATTTCACTGCTCATTGCGGCGTTGATGGCGCTTGCGCTCGTGCCCGCCTTCGGCACGGCAGACGCGGCTTCACGCCCGCTGACCTCTGCCGAACGTGCGGAAAAGCTTGAAAAGCTTTCCGATTTCGCTCAGAGCGTTGCCGAGATCACCTCGGTTTACGACAACGACCTCGGCTCGCGCGGGGACGGCGAATTTGCGCTTGCCCGCGTCATAGTCAAATCCGCAAGGGAGCTGCACGACGAGAAGGCGGCAGCGGAAGCTTCCGGCTACAACGACTGGCACGTCTTCCAGTACGCCTCCCCCGAAGAAGCGCAGGCCGCTTTGAAGCGCTTTGAGCGGATGAGCTGCGTGGAATGGGCGGAGCCCGACGGGATAATGCGCGCGTTCGCCTCGCCCGGGTCCAGCTCCTTCAATTCCTGGGGCTTCGGCGCGTCGCACATCAACGCCTACGCGTATAACGAATGGCTCTATTCCCTTTACGGCAGCGTTGAGAGCATGCCGGAGGTGATCGTTGCCGTGATCGACACCGGCGCGGATTCCACCCACCCGTTCCTTCAGGGGCGCCTTGTACCCGGCTGGAACTTCGTTGCAAACAACTCCGACCCCACGGACGGCCACATGCACGGCACGCATGTTTCCGGCACGATAGTCGACGGCACCTTTGCAAACGTAAAGGTCATGCCCTTGAAGGTGCTCTCCGATTCCGGATCGGGCAGCGAGCTGAACGTGGGCCTCGGCATGGAATACGCTTACCTTCACGGCGCTTCGGTCTCCAACCTTTCGCTGGGCGGCCTCTGCGACGAGAACGAGTCGCATTACTTCATGGCGGAGATAGTCGATTCCTCCTATGACAACGGCACCGCCGTTATCGTTGCGGCGGGCAACGAATCGCAGGACGCGGCCAACTGCTGCCCCGCGAACATAGAACGTCTCTGCACCGTGGCCTCGATAGGCACGGGCCACTCTTTGAGCTACTTCTCCAATTACGGCGCGGTCGTTGACGTTGCGGCCCCCGGCGAGGGTATTTCAAGCTCCGTTCCCGGCGGCGGCTATGATACCGCGGACGGCACATCCATGGCCTGCCCCCACGTTGCGGCGGTAGCGGCCCTCATCAAGACGGCCAACCCCGAAATGACCCCCGACGGCGTGGTGAGCGCGATCAAGGGCGCGGCCTCCCCCATCAGCGCGACGAACGCGGGCACGGGCATGGCGCACCTTGACGCGAACCTCTTTACGTTAAACCCCGCCGCGAACGCTTCGGGCGAGACCTATCACTTCGCCTCCTCCGGCTCCTATGCCTGGACGGTTGACGGGAACAGCGTCGTAAGCGGCAACGCGGGCGCGAACAACACGACCTCCGTAATGAAGACGGAGCTTTACCTGGGCCCGGATCAGACGATCACATTCGATTACAAGGTGAGCAGCGAGCAGGGCAAGGACTACTTCCGCGTGAAGGCCAACGGCAGCGTGGTATTCCAGACAAGCGGCGAGACCGGTTGGCAGACCCAGACGGTGACGGCGCCCGCAAGCGGCAGCGTGCAGATCGCATTCGAGTTTTATAAGAACGCTTCAGGCGCCTCCGGCAGCGACAGGGCGTGGGTGAAGAACGTTAAGATAGGCCGTTCGCTCACCTCCGCGGCGAACCTGACGGGAGGATCGGTGCCCTTTGCCTCTGCGGGCGCTTACCCGTGGGCCGCAAACGATGCGGAGAACGCGGCAATGAGCGGCAACGCGGGCGTGAACAGCTCAGAATCCGTTATGACCGCCGAGGCGACCCTTTCCAAGGGAATGCTGATACGGTTCAAGTACAAGGTAGAAGCCGCCTCCGGCGATCTGTTTACGTTCAAGCTTGACGGCAGGACCGTGCTTTCCTCCGGCGCGACCGACGGCTATGCGGACTTTGAGTACACCGTGCCGAGCTCCGGCAGCCACACCTTTGAGTTCGTTTACAAAAAGAACGCCTCCGGCGCTTCCGGCGCGGACGCGGCCTTTGTTAAGGCGTTCGCCTTCTATTATTCCTTTGATGCCGCGGTGAACGCGGAAGGCGGGAACCTGCCCTTTGATAACGACGCCGATTACCCGTGGTTCGCCATGCGCGATTACGCATGCTCCTCGAACTTCGGCGAGGGCGACACGAGCAGCTGCTTCACGCTGACACTGCCCATGAACGCGGGCGAGACGCTCTCCTTCCGCTATAAGGTGAGCTCTGTGGAGGGCTTTGATTACTTCCGCTTCTACGCCGACGGCACGAAGGTCTTCGAGACCTCCGGCGAGGTGAACTGGACGAGCTACACCTTTACCGCGGCGCAGACCAAGACCTACACGTTCAAGTGGTCCTACGATAAGGACCCCTGGGATTTCTCGAGCTGGGTCGGCTGTGACGACGCGGCATACGTCGACGACGTTGCGTATTCCGGCGTTTACGGCGCGGCCGACGGCGACGTCAATAACGACGGCACGGTCGATTCGCTTGACGCGCTGCTCGTGCTGAGGTATTCGCTTGGCCTGATCGACGAGAGCCAGCTTGACCTCTCCAGGGGGGACATCACAGGCGACGGCATTGTGGACTCCGCCGACGCGCTCATGATACTGCGCAAGGCTACAGGGCTGATCTGAACCGGTTTAATGAAGGCCCCCCGGCGACGCCGGGGGGCCTTCATTTTGTGAGGCGCCTTATCAACAACCGCAGTCGGTTATGAAACCGCAAAAGAAAACTGACCACGGGGACTTTCCCCGTGGTCAGCAACGGTTTTGTCAGTTGTTTTCCTTAAGCGCGCGGATCTTTTCGGTGAGCATGGGAACGACCTTATTGAGGTCGCCGACCACGCCGTAATCGGCGATATTGAATATGGGGGCGGTCTCGTCGCGGTTGATGGCGATTATGAGGTCGCTCTCCTCCATGCCTGCAAGGTGCTGGATCGCGCCGGAGATGCCGACTGCGATGTAGAGCTTGGGACGGACGGTCTTGCCCGTCTGACCCACCTGCAGCTCCTTATCCACCCAGCCTGCGTCGACCGCCGCGCGGGATGCGGAGACCCTGCCGCCAAGCGCGTCCGCAAGGTCGTAGAGCATCCGGAAATTCTCCTTGCTGCCCATGCCGCGGCCGCCGGAGACCAGTATGTCGGCCTGGGAGATATCCACGGACTCGTTCATCTTTTTGATGACGTCCAGTATCTCGACGTACCTGTCGTTCTTTTCGAACTTGACGCCAAAGGGCAGAACGCGGGCGCGCCTGCCGCTGACGCGCTCGGCGCGCTGCATGACGCCGGGACGCACGGTGGCCATCTGCGGACGGAAATCCGGGCAGACTATGGTGGCCATGAGGTTGCCGCCGAACGCGGGACGGGTCATAAGAAGACGCCCGGTCTCTTTGTCTATCTCGAGCTTGGTGCAGTCGGCGGTGAGGCCGGTATGCACCCTGGCGGATACGCGGGGCGCAAGGTCGCGGCCCACGGTGGTGGCGCCGTACAGCACGATCTCGGGCTTGAAGAACTCGATAACGCTGTACATGGCGTGAGCGTAAGGCTCGGTCATGTAGCTTTCAAGCGCGGGATCGTCCACGAGGACGACGGTATCTGCGCCGCACTCGCCCAGCTCGTCCGCAAGACCGGCGACGTTGTAGCCGCAGAGCACCGCGGAAACGCCCGTGCCGAGGTCCTTGGCGAGCTCCCTCGCCTTGCCGATAAGCTCAAAGCTGACGGGAGCGATAACGCCCTCCACCTGCTGAACAAATACGTAAACGCCTTTATATTCGCTGAACTGATTCATATAGCACCTCATTAAATAACGAACTTCTCACGAAGCTTGGACACGAGATAATCGGCCTCGGCCTCGGCGTCGAGCGTGACGACCTCGCCCTTGCCCTTGAGCGCCTTGGGGAAGCTCTCCTTGACCCTGGTGGGCGAGCCCTTAAGACCGATGTTGGCGTCGTCAACGGGGACGTCGGCGCGGCCCCAAACGGTGACCTGCTTCTCACGGTAGGCGGAGAATATGCCGCCGGGGGTCATGTAGCGGGGACGGTTGAGCTCGGTCAGAGCGGTGACGAGGCAGGGCATCTTGACGCGAACGACCTGATAGCTGTTCTCAAACTGGCGCTTTACGATAAGGCTGTCGCCGACCACGCGGATCTCCTCCGCATAGGAGACATTGGGGATGCCCAGATGCTCCGCCATCTGCGGGCCGACCTGAGCGGTGTCGCCGTCGATGGCCTGACGGCCGGTGAAGACTATATCGTGGGGCAGCTTTGAGACCGCCGCGGCGATGGTGGAGGAGGTGGCCCAGGTGTCGGCGCCGCCGAACGCGCGGTCGCTGATAAGGTACGCCTCATCCGCGCCCATGGCAAGCGCCTCGCGCAGGACCGCGTCCGCCTGAGCGGGGCCCATGGAGACGACGCGCACGCACGCGCCCAAATCGTCCTTTATACGAAGCGCGGCCTCAAGGCCCGCCTTGTCGTCGGGGTTCATGATGGAGGGGACGCCCTCGCGGATAAGGGTGCCGGTCTTGGGATCGAGGCGCACCTCGTTGGTGTCCGGGACCTGCTTTATGCAAACTACTATATTGAGCATACTGTATTACCTCCGTCAGCTTAAAAGACTGCCCGAGATGACCATGCGCTGCACCTCGCTGGTGCCCTCGTATATCTCGGTGATCTTGGCGTCGCGCATCATGCGCTCCACCGCGTACTCGCGGGTGTAGCCGTAGCCGCCGTGAAGCTGAACGCACTTGGTGGTGACCTCCATAGCGGTCTCGGCAGCAAAGAGCTTTGCCATGGCTGCCTCTACCGAGAAGCGCTTCTGCGTATCCTTGGCATAGGCGGCCTTGTAGACGAGCATCTTTGCGGCCTCTACCTTTGCGGCAAGGTCGGCAAGCGTGAACTGCGTGTTCTGGAACTGGGCGATGGTGCGGCCGAACTGCTTCCTTTGCTTGACGTAAGCAACCGTCGCCTCAAGCGCGCCCTCGGCAATGCCGAGCGCCTGCGCCGCGATGCCGATGCGGCCGCCGTCGAGCGTCGCCATGGCGATGGAGAAGCCCTTGCCCTCCTGCCCGAGCAGATTCTCACGCGGGATGCGGCAGTCGCGGAATATGAGCTCGTAAGTGGACGAGCCGCGGATGCCCATTTTCTTTTCCTTGGTGCCGAAGGTGAAGCCCGGGGTGCCCTTTTCGACGATGAACGCCGAGATGCCCTTGGTGCCCTTCGACGGGTCGGTCATGGCGAAAACAACGTATATATCGGCCTCTTTGCCGTTGGTGATGAATATCTTGCTGCCATTCAGGACGTACTGCTCGCCCTCTAAAACGGCCTTGGTCTGAACGCCCGCGGCGTCGGTGCCGGCGCCCGGCTCGGTAAGCGCGAACGCGCCCAGCTTTTCACCGGAGGCGAGGGGCTTTAAGTACTCCTCCTTCTGGGCGGGCGTGCCGAATTTGTAAATGGGATCGCAGCAGAGCGAGGTGTGCGCCGAAACTATAACGCCGGTAGTGGCGCAGCACTTTGAAAGCTCCTCCACGCACATGACGTAAGTTAAGGAATCGCAGCCCTGCCCGCCGAATTCGCGCGGTATGGGTATGCCCATGAAACCGTAATGCTGAAGCTTTTCGACCGTCCCCCTGGGGAACTCCTCCGTCTCGTCGACCTCGGCGGCGTAGGGCTTGACCTCGTTCTCCGCAAACTCGGAGAAGAGCGTCCTTGCCATAAGGTGCTCGGAGCTTAATTTAAAATCCATAAAGGCCTCCAATCAATTCTTACGCGGCCCGTGCGGACCCGCGCCCCGCCCGGCAGCGCGGCGCGCATACCCGTGGGTAAATACCATTATACATTCATTTTTCCCTTGATTCAAGGGGTTTTGCGGTCTTCAAAAAGTATATTAAGCCTCCGCGGGCGCATCTGATTTTGCAGATTAGATAAAATCGTTTTGTGTATTATATGGTACTTGCAAAGCGCTCCGGGATGTGTTACAATCAAGGCATGAAAACTCCGCTTAAAAAGAGGGCTCCGCGCTGGATGCCGCTGGACAACGCCGCAAAGATATACCCCCCGGCAATGACCGAGGGGTGGAACGCGCTGTTTCGCGTGTCCGTCACGCTTGACGAGCCCGTGGACCGTCAGGTGCTGAAAAGGGCGCTGCTGCGCACGGCGGCGAGGTTCCCCAACTTCACCATGCATTTAAGGCGCGGCTTCTTTTGGTATTACCTTGAAAAGCTGGACGGCGTGCCCGAGATACGCGACGACGTGCGCAACCCCTGCGCAAGGCTGAACTTCCGCGAAAACGGGGGGTTTGCGTTCAGGATACGGTGCTATAACCGCCGCATCGCGGTGGAGATATTCCACGTGATAACCGACGGCGGCGGGGGCATTTCGTTTTTGAAGACGCTGACCGCCGAGTACATTTCGATAAAATACGGCGTGAACGTGCCGCGCGGCGGGGACATACTGGACTGCACGGAGCAGGCCTCGGAGGAGGAGCTGTCGGACGGCTTCTTAAAGCATGCGGGGCCGGTGGCGGTGCCCGAGCCCGCTGGGCGCGCATACAGCATAAAGGGAACGCGCGACCGCGACTTTCTGCACGTGACGACGGGCATACTCGACTCCGCCGAGGTATTATCGCGCGCAAAGGCCCTGGGCGTAACCGTGACGGAGTATCTGACCACCGTGCTGCTGTTTGCGGCCTCGGACCTGAAACGGGTCAAGCGGGACTTCTTTCAGAAGCGTCGCCCCGTAATGGTGACTGTGCCGGTGAACCTGAGGCGTATGTTCAACTGCCGCACGCTGAGGAACTTTGCGAACTATGCGAACGTGGGTCTTGACACGCGCCTTGGGGAATATGAGTTTGCGGAGGCTGCGAGGATAGTCCACCACCAGCTTAAGCTGGGCACCGACCCGCACAGGCTTGCGGCGAAGGTGGCGTCGAACGTCAACATAGAAAAGAACATTTTTATGCGCCTGGTGCCCCTTTTCATAAAGGACCCGGTAATGGCCCTTGCCTACCGCATAGAGGGGGACAGGAAGTCCACCACCTGCCTTTCGAATCTGGGTCAGGTAACTCTCCCGCCCGAGATGGCGGCGCACGTGGAGCGGTTCGACTTTATGCTGGGCTCGCTTGCCGAAAACCCCGTGGCCTGCGCCGCGGTGGGGTACGGGGGCAAGCTTATCGTGAACTTTACCCGCACCATTGAGGAGAGCTTTTTGGAACGCGCCTTTTTCACCAGGCTCGTGAAGATGGGTCTGCACGTGCTGGTGGAAAGCAACGACGCCCCGGACGCAGAAAGCGTCCAAGGAGGTTGATATGAGTTATTGTGTAAACTGCGGAGTGGAGCTCGGCGCCTCGGAAAAGCGCTGTCCCCTTTGCGGGGTGGAGGTGGTGAACCCCCGTCAAAAATTCGATCCGGAGGCCGAAGCGCCCTACCCCAGGGACGTGGAGCGCGTGCGTCACAGGACGGTAAGGATAACCGCGGCGCGCGTGCTGTCGATACTGCTTGCGATACCCGCGATATCCATACTTCTGGTGGACCTCGTGCAGGACGGGCGGCTTTCGTGGTCGCTCATTCCCGCCGCGTCGATCGCGTTCGTTTTCCTCATCGCCGTGTTCCCGTGCCTGTTCACGAAGCCGCGCGTGTGGCTCTTTATGCTGTTCGGCACGCTGGAGACCGCTGCGTTCCTTTTTGTGCTGCAGCGGCTGCTGGGCGGTAACTGGCTGTGGCTCTTCGCCCTGCCGCTTACCGCGCTGACCGGCGCCGCCGTCATAGGCTGCTGCCTTATCTCCACCTCGAAAAAGGCGCGTCTGCCGCTTAAAATGATAGTGGTGCTGCTTATAATAATGGTGTACGTTATAGTGCTTCAAATGCTGATAGAGCTGTATCTGCACGGCTCGATACGCCTTGACTGGTCGCTGTACGTCGCCGTGGCATGCGGGCTTTTGAGCATAGTCGTGCTTATCGTAGGGCATCTGTACGATAAAAACGAGGCCTTCAAGAAGAAGATGTTTTACTGAACCGCGGCAAAAAAACGGCGCGGACGGTTGCAAAGCGCGCGCTGGCGTGCTATAATGGTATATCCCACAAAGGAGGGCTCCCGGCTTGAACATTCGCTGAACACTTTTTTACCCTTTACCGCAGGCAAACCTGCGGGGTGATTTTTGTGTTCTGAAAGCGAGGGACCCATGATACAACTGAACGATCTTTCCATATTGAACGCCGCTGACGGGCGCAGGCTCGTCGACGGCCTTTCCTTTACCCTGAACCGGGGCGACCGCACGGTGCTTATCGGCGAGGAGGGCAACGGCAAATCCACTCTGTTAAAATACATTTACGATCCCCGTCTTGTGGAGGGCCGCGTGTACGCGACGGGCTCCGTCACGCGCGGCGGCCACCGCATGGGGTATCTGGCGCAGGAGGCCACAGCAAGGGAGAACGCCCTTTCGGTGCGTGAATTTCTGGGCCTGGAGGAGCATGAGCTTTGGCGGGCGGAGGCGCTGTGCGCCGAGCTTGACGCCGACCCCGCCCTTGTGCGGGAAACGCGCCCGCTCGGCACGCTGTCGGGCGGCGAGCGCGTAAAGACGCGCCTTGTAAAGGTGCTTTTGGGCGAGCCCGATATGCTGCTTTTGGACGAGCCGACGAACGATATCGACATAGAGACCCTTGAATGGCTCGAGGGTATGATAAACGGCTTCGATGGCGGCGTGCTGTTCGTTTCGCACGACGAGACGCTTATCGAGAACACGGCGAAGGCGGTCATACATCTGGAGCATATACACCACAAAAAGGTGGCGCGCAGCACCTACGCCGCCCTGCCATACCGCCGCTACGTTGAGGAACGCGAGCGTGCGTTCGCACACACGGCGCAGGTGGCGGCCTTTGAACACGCCGAGCAGAAAAAGAAGGAGGAGCGCTGGCGCGAGATCTATGAAAAGGTGGATTCCGCGCAGAGGAATCTATCAAGGCAGGACCCCTCCACGGGACGGCTGCTCAAAAAGAAAATGCACTCGGTGCTGGCGCAGGGGCGACGCCTGGAGCGCGAGCGCGAAAACCTGACCGAGGCGCCAATGAGCGAATGGCAAATAGACCTGGATCTGCCGGAGGTGAGCCTGCCCGCGCGAAAGGAGCTGATAAGGATGCGCTCCCCCGGCCTCTTCGCCCCGGACGGGCGGCGGCTGACCGCGCCTTTCGAGCTGAACGTGAACGCGGCGGAGCATATAGTGATAACGGGGCGCAACGGCAGCGGCAAATCGACCCTTTTGAAAATGCTGTACGCGCAGCTTTGCGCAAGGCGCGACGTGAACGTGTTTTATATGCCGCAGGACTATTTCGAGGTGCTTGACGAGTACGACACCCCGATAAGCTTTCTTGCGCCCACGGGAGAAAAGGACGCCGTGACGCGCGCAAGGACGTATTTGGGCAGCGTGCGCTTTACAAAGGACGAGGCGCAAAGCCCTGTTTCAAAGCTGTCAGGCGGGCAAAAGGCAAAGCTGTTCTTTGTGAAAATGGCGCTTGACGGGCCGGACGTGCTGCTTTTGGACGAGCCAACGCGCAATTTCAGCCCGCTGTCCGCCCCGGTCATAAGGGAGATCATAAGCTCGTTCGGCGGCTGCGTTATAGCGGTTTCGCACGACAGGAAGTTCATAAGCGAGGTCGGGCGGAGGGTGGTCCGCATGGAGGAGCTGACGGGCCAAAGTACGGACGCTCCGTGAAAAAAATCGCCGTTTTGACTTGACGGCGGAACCTCGCGGGAATATAATGGGGTATTGATAATTTATGAGCCGCGCGGTAAAAACCCGTGCCGAGCGATCGCAAACCCGTGTTGCGGAAAGGAATCATATGGATCTTTTTGACAAGTGTTTCAACCCACTCGTTGCCCGTATCAGGGACGAGGGCATCTACCCCTATTTTCACATGCTGGAGTCGAGGCAGGACGTTGAAGTTATAATGGAGGGCAAGCGCCGTATAATGCTGGGCTCCAACAACTATCTGGGGCTCACCTCCAACAAGCGCGTTATAGAGGCCGGCGTCGCAGCGCTCGAAAGGTACGGCAGCGGCTGTTCGGGCTCGCGCTTTTTGAACGGCACGCTCGACCTGCACGTTCAGCTTGAGACCGAGCTTGCAGAGTTTTTGGGCAAGGAGGCCGTTATGACCTTCTCCACCGGGTTCCAGTCGAACCTGGGCATTATCAGCGCCATCGTCGGCAGGAACGACTACATGATCTGCGATAAGGAGAACCACGCCTCCATTTACGACGGATGCAAGCTCTCCTACGGCAAAATGCTTCGCTACCGCCACGCCGATATGGAGGACCTTGAGGCGCAGCTTCAGCGCGTGCCCGAGAACGCGGGCAAGCTCATTATAACCGACGGCGTGTTCTCGATGGGCGGCGACATAGCAAAGCTGCCCGAGATAGTGGACCTTGCCGAAAAGTACGGCGCAAGGGTCATGGTGGACGACGCGCACGGCCTGGGCGTATTGGGCGAGAACGGCCGCGGCACCGCCGACTACTTCGGCCTGACCGACAAGGTGGACATCATAATGGGCACGTTCTCCAAGAGCCTTGCCTCCATAGGCGGCTATATGGCGGGCGACCTGCGCGTGGTGGATTACGTGAGGCACGCCTCGCGCCCGTTCATATTCTGCGCGTCCATACCGCCCGCTTCCTGCGCCACCGCGCTTGAGGCGCTGCACATAATGAAGGAACAGCCCGAGCTGCCCAAGCACTTGCTTGCGCTTGCCTCGCACATGCGCAAGGGCCTGCGCGAGCGCGGCATTGCCATACGCGACAGCATAACGCCCATTATACCCATTTACACCTATACCGACGACCGCACGCTGATAAAGGCCAAGGAGCTTTACGAGGAGGGCGTTTACGTCAATCCCGTGCTGCCCCCCGCCACCCCCGCGGACGAGTGCCTGCTGAGGACAAGCTATATGGCTACCCACACCGTGGAGCTTTTGGACGAGGCGCTGGACATAATCGAAAAGGTAATCGGTCATACCGCCGAGGAACGGGAAAACCCGGAGGCGTAAGGCGTGAGCGGATCGAGGATGAGAGCCGTCGTCACCGGCGGCACCAGCGGGATAGGGCTTGCGATAGTCAATGAATTCGTCCGGAGGGGCGCCGTTGTCTACGCGCTTGCAAGGCGCGAGGCTCCGCTTCCCGAGGGGGCGGTCTTTATTCCCTGCGACGTGACGGACGAAAAAAGCGTGGCCGCCGCCGCGGCGGAGATACTCTCACGCGAGGGACGCATAGACGTGCTGGTGAACAACGCGGGCTTCGGCATTTCGGGCGCGGTGGAGTTCACCGAGCTTGCGGACGCGAAAAGGCAGTTCGACGTGAATTTCTTCGGCATGGTCAATATGACGAAGGCATTTCTCCCCGCTATGCGCAAAGCGGGCGGAGGCAGGATCATCAATTTGAGCTCCGTCGCCGCCATGACGCCCATACCCTATCAGGCGTACTATTCCGCCTCAAAGGCCGCGATCAACGCCTATACCATGGCGCTTGCGAACGAGGTGCGCGGGCATGATATAAAGGTCTCCGCGCTGATGCCCGGCGACGTGAAGACGGGCTTCACTGCCGCAAGGAAAAAGTCACTTGAAGGGCTTGAGGCGTATCCCGCGCTTGAAAAGTCCGTCAAAACGATGGAGCACGACGAGCAGAACGGCATGCCGCCCGAGGCGCTTGCCCGCCGCGCGTACTTTATTGCCACGCGCAGGCATCCCAAGCCGCTCTATTCCTGCGGGTTCTCGTATAAGCTCTTCTGCGTGCTGGCAAGCGTGCTGCCAAAGCGGCTCGTCAACTGGATACTGTCAAAGCTGTACGGTTAAAGGCTCCTTTGACCGATAAACGAACAGGTTTTTTCAAAGCCCGCGCAGTTACCGGCGCGGGCTTTGTGCACGTTTGAGCCCGAAAAGCGCGGGCGCAGCAAGGGGTTTGGCCGCCGCAGCGCGTCCGCAAAAAAATATATCTTTCCGATAGTGTAACAATCAGTCCGCCCGTTCGTTTTATAGGCGAGACACAAAGGAGGTGAGCGATTGAAAAACGATGCACTGCGGCTCCTGTATGAGAAGTACAGCCGCGAGATACTGACGTATCTTTTGAGCCTTGGGCTTGACGCGGCTTCGGCCGAGGACTTGATGCAGGAGACGTTTGTAAAGGCGCTGCTCTCGCTGGACGAGAGCCACCAAAACGCACGCGCATGGCTTTATGCAGTCGCAAGGAACCTCTTTCTTGACCGGGCGCGCAGGCGGATAAAAGAGCTGCCGGAGTCCACGGTCGAGCTTGCGGGCGTGTCTCCCCCGCCGGAGGAACATCTGATGAAAAGGCTCGTAAGCGAAAGGCTTGCCGCCGCCATTTTAAAGCTGGAGCCGCGAAAGCGCGAAGTGATAGTCCTGCGGTATTATTCGGAGCTTTCCTTTGCGGAGGTCTCCTCGATCATGGGGATAGGATATGACAACGTGCGCGTGCTTGCGCACAGGGCGAAAAAGGATCTGAAAAAGTTTTTGGAGGATGAAGACGATGAAATACAGTGAAAAGATAGAAAAATACGCGGCGGGCGAGCTTGGCGAATCCGAAACCCGCGAGGTAGAGTACGATATAGAAAGGCACGAGGCCATATCCGATTACCTTGCCGAAAGGGAGGACATACCGGAGCTTGGCGTGACCAAGCCGACGGAAAGCGCGGGCGCCGCCTCCCCCGCCCCTGCCGATCTTACCAAAAAGATCCGCAGGCAGATACGCCTTTCGTTTTTAAAGGCGGGGCTCATCACGGCGGCCTGCGTTTTGGGGATAGTGTTCTTTTGCATGTACGCCCTGCCAAAGATCATCGACGGCGCCTATTATGACCCTACCGAAAAGGTGGCTCCCCTAATGGCGGGCGACGAGGTATCGCCCACCATGACGGACCGCATGAGCCTGGACGTTTCCGTATTTTCAGAGCTGCTGCTGCCCGGCAAGTATAGGTGCGACGTGTTTTCCGAAAGTCTGGGCAGCGGCAAATATGCCGTCAACGTACAGCAGAACTTCTCGCACACCGGGGTATTCCGCGACACGGCCGGCTTTATAGACCGGGGCAAGCTGACGCTCTATGACCCGAACGTATTCAAGCTCCCCGATCAAAACGTGTTCGACACCCACGCCTCCGGCGTAGGCGACGTAAGCTTTGGGGATATCTATGACCTCGATTATGCGAGGGGCTCCGCCGAAGGCGGGGAGCGCTATCTGTACGTTACCTTTGACGGCGCGAAGGATTATGACTGGGTCTTGAATTGGTGCAAAGAAAACGGCGTTTCCCCCGAATGGGGCGCCGTCTGTGCCGACGGAGAGATGATATTCCCCGGGCTCAACGTGGGCGTAAAGCTTATGCTGAACAGCATTATCCAAGGGTTTGAGCGCGACAGGTACCCCTACCTTACCGTGTACTCCGTTGCGGAGCAAGCGGACAGCGACCTTAACGCGCCGGAGACTATAATGAGGCAGCATATAACGAGCCTGCTTCGCTACTTTGCCGACAACACCCGAGGCATGGATATGCTGTACGGGCAAAGCGGCATTGACGATCTGGCGGAGAGCTGCCGTGCCGCTGCGGATACGATAGAGCAGAACGGCTTCAAGATCTACGGGATATCCTTTACCGCTGACGCCGAAAAGATAACCGAGCTTTATTCCAACGAAAACGTGGTCTATATGTTCAGCGAGGCGCTGAGCTGATACGCCTCCTGCCGCAGCCTTTCAGGCCGGATACAGCTCAATGGGGCTCCCCTTTCGGGGAGCCCCATTGCATTTCTTTTGTATTTTGCTCAGCCCTTGATGCCCTTTATGCGGAACACCATAACGCCGCCGGGGGTCTGTATCTCGACCGTTTCGCCGACCTTATGGCCAATCAGCCCTCTGCCCACGGGGGACTCGTTGGAGATGCGGTTTTTGAAGGGGTCCGCCTCTGCGGAGCCGACTATCTGATACTCCACCTCTTTATTGCGTGTAATGTTGTGCAGCATGACGGTGGCGCCGACCGCGACGGTGTTGGTGTCGGAAGCCGCGTTCTCTATGACCACGGCGTTTTTGAGCATTGCCTCGACCTCTGCGATCTCATACTCGTTCTTGGCCTGAAGCTCCTTCGCGGCGTCGTACTCGGCGTTTTCGGAAAGGTCGCCCTGTGCGCGCGCCTCTGAGATGAGCTCCGCTATCTCCGTCCTGCGGATATTCTTGAGGTAAGCCAGCTTATCGTCCAGCTCTTTCTTTCCCTCGGGAGTTAAGTAGACTTCTGCCATATTAAAAAGTTCCTTTCGGTTATATTCATGCCTGACGGTTGCCCGTATTCGTATGAATTATATGCACGAAACCCGCCCGTGTCAAGCAAAATTTGTTTGTTTTAACGCGGCAGCCCGTCGCGGAACCCGCGCACGAGGCCCAAAAGCTCCCTTGCCGTGCGGGCCGTGTTGACCTGCCGCCTCAGCTCCAATGCGCCGCGCATGCCGCGCGTGTACCACGACATGTGCTTGCGGAGCTCCGGAAAGAGGCGCTCGTCCTTCTCCTCCAAAAACAGCTCCGCATGGCGCACCGCCTCGCACATGCGCTCATAGTCGGTGGGCGGGACGTATTCGCGCCCGTCCAGGGCTGCGCGTATCTCGTCGAATATGAAGGGGTCCCCCTCCGCCGCGCGGCCGACCATTACGCCTGCCACGCCCGTTTCGCGGAGCATCCTTGCGGCGGCTTCGCCGGAGTCCACGTCGCCGTTGCCTATTACGGGTATTTTGACGGCGGCGGCCACGCGGGCAACGACCTCCCAATCGGCGGGGCCGTGATAGAGCTGTTCGCGCGTCCTGCCGTGCACCGTGACGAGCGACGCGCCGCTCTGCTCCATTGCGCGGGCAAACTCCACGGCGTTGGACCTTGCCTCATCCCAGCCCTTGCGGAACTTGCACGAGACGGGAAGCGCGGAAGCTTTTGCCGCGGCCTCCATCACGGCGGCGGCCCGCGGCACGTCAAGCATCAGCGCGGAGCCCTCTCCGTTGCCCGTGATCTTGGGCATGGGGCAGCCCATGTTAATATCCACCATGCATATATCGTCCGGGAACTCGTCAGCGATGCGCTTTATCATGTCGGCGACTATCGCGGGATCCGAGCCGAAAAGCTGCACAGCGCAGGGGCGTTCGGCGTCCGACACGCGCAGGAGCTCGCGCGTTTTGGCTCCGCCGTAAAAAAGCCCCTTTGCGCTGACCATTTCGGTGTAAGTAAAATCACAGCCGTGCTCAACGCAGATGCGGCGGTACACAAAATCGGAAATGCCCGCCATGGGCGCAAGCACGACGGGCGTTTTGTTTTTTCTGAAAACGGGAAGCATCAGTCCTTCCCGATCTGGCTGTAATCGGGCGTGGGACGCGCCTCCTCCTCGGGCGATTCCTCGATCACGATGAGGCTTGAGATGAGCCAGCGCCCGTCCACCTTTACAAGGCTGACCCTGTACAGCATGCTCGTCCACTGGGGAACGGAGCCCGTTACCTCGTCTGAGACGGGGGTGGCAACGATGGTGGGTATGCGCTCCACATATTTGACGGAGCCCGTCTTGGCCCAGGGCAGCACCGAAATACCCTTTATCTCGTACCGGTAGTCGAACGAATCGACCGCCCAGTCAAGATAGGGGCCGGACAGCAGCATCTCATCCGTGGTGAGGAAATCCTCGGTGAAATACTGCGACAGGTCTGAATCCGCAGTGTTTTTAAGCACGTTCTCGGCGCGGTGCTCCATGCCCTCGGTGACGATTATGTACATATTGCTGATGTACATGCCCTCGGTGAACACGCCGTAAGCCAGCCCCAGAAGAAGGCTGACCACGAGCACGGCGCGTATCACGAACCATATCGTGCGGCGAACGGTGCCGAGCGGGTTGGTTTTTTGCTTTTTAGCCATTTATCGCCTGCTTGATAGCCTTCGAGAGCTGATCCCCGCAGGAGGTGGTGTTGCTGCCGCAGCGAACGCCCTCGAGCCTTTCCACGGCAAATTCCGGGGTCTGCCCCTCTAAAAGGCGGCCGATGGATTTTAGATTGCCGTTGCATCCGTTGGTGAATACGATGTTGTGGAGCTTCCCGTCCTCAATATCGAAGTCGATCATGGTGGAGCAGGTGCCCTTTGTTTTGTAAGTGTAATGCATGCCTTGACCCGCCGTGCGGCGGCCTTTCCCGGCTTGCGCCGTTAATCCAAGTACGCCGTGCCCTCGAAAACCTTTTCGGCGGGGCCGGACATATATATGTTGTTCTCGCCGTCCCACTCGATGCGAAGCTGACCGAGCGGCACGCGCACGTTTACGACCTTGTCCGTAAGCCCGGACTTTATGCAGGCGGCGGCAACGGCGGTCGCCCCCGTGCCGCAGCAGAGCGTCGCCCCGCAGCCGCGCTCCCACGTGCGCAGTATGACGGAACGCCTGTTCTCTATCTCGCAGAAGGATACGTTGGTCTTTTCGGGGAAGAACCCGTGATGCTCAAGCGGCAGACCGTACTTTTCGATATCGAGCGAACGCACGTCATCCGTGAACACGACGAGCTGCGGTATGCCGGTGTTGACGGCGGTGGCGATGAACTCACGCCCCGCGGCCGTGATGGGCTGCCTGATAAAGGTCTCCTCCCCGCAGTCCATGGGCACGTCGCCTGTCAGGAACGCGGGCACGCCCATGTCCACGCGCACGGACATGACCTTGCCGTCCATAAGCAGGAGCTGGGGCTTTTTAACGCCCGACAGCGTTTCAACGGTGAAGCCGTCGTAAGGGATCCAGCCCGCCTCGTACACCACGCGGGAGAAGCAGCGGATCCCGTTGCCGCACATCTGCGCCTCCGTACCGTCGGAGTTGAACACGCGCATTTTGACGTCGGCGATATCGCTCTCCGCCGCGACGAGCAGGCAATCGCCGCCCACGCCCGTCCTGCGGTTGCAGAGCTTGCGGGCGATGCGCGGGAGCTCCCTTTCGGGAAGTGCGCCGCCCCTGCCGTCAACGACTATCATGTCGTTGCCGAGCCCGTGGAGTTTATAAAAGTACAGTTCCATAGCAGTCTCCGTTCAGCTGAGTATTCGGGAACAAGTCAGCTCTTTTTATTATACCTCAAAACCGAGCGGGTATCAAGCCCCGCTCTGCGCCGTAAAAACGGCAAAACCGTGCGCGGGCAGCTTGGCCCGGCAGCACCCGTCCTTAATTCTCGGCTGCGCCTCGCCCGAAAAGGCCGAGGGCTCAAGCGTCACGATCAAGTCCTCCTCAGAGCGATTGACAGCCGTGAACACGCAGCGCCCGCCCATACGGGCCGTTACGAAAACGTCGGGGTGCGGCGCGGCGAACGCCGTAAGCCCGGAGGAAAGCTCGGGGTATTCCCTGCGGAAAGCCGCAAGACGCCTGTAATGAGCGATAAGCTCGCCGTCCTCGCGCCCCCAGGGATAGGGCCGTCTGCAGAACGGGTCGGAAAGCCCGTCGAGGCCCGCCTCGTCGCCGTAGTAGACGCAGGGCATGAACGGCATTGAGAACTGAAGCGCAGACGCCTGCATGAGCCGCCTTTTGCCCATTGCCGCGGCCTCGGGCGTGGGACGCCACTTTGCCTGCGCCTCACGCGGGAGGGTATCCTTTTCGGGACAGCCGGACAGCACCGAGAGCGCCCTCTGCGTATCGTGGGAGTCCAAAAGCCCCAACTGAGCGCGCATAAAGGCCCGCGGATACCCCTCAAGCTGCGCGGCAAGCTGCTCACAAAGCGCGAAAGAATCGAGCCTCCCCGTTAAAAAGCCCAGCACGGCCTCCGAAAAGGGATAGTCCATGACGCCGTCGAGCTCCGCGCCGTTGACGTACTCGCGCCTGCGCCCCGCGCCGTCGCGCTTGAGCGCCGCGTCCTCCCACACCTCGCCTATGAGTATGGCCTCCGGGTCTATCGCTTTGAGCCTTCTGCGCAGGAATTTTATGAATTCATCGGGCAGCTCGTCGGCTACGTCGAGCCGCCAGCCGTCAGCGCCGAGGCGTACCCATTTTTCAAGCACGGAAGAAACGAACTCCATATAAGACGGCGTCAGCTCGTTGACCTCGGGCAGGGTTTCAAAACCCCACCAGCAGCGGTAGCCGTGCCTGTAACCGGGCGAAAAATCGTACCACTCGCGGTATGGCGAAGCGGGATCGAGGTACGCTCCCCCGCCGTAATGCCCGAACTTGTCGAAATAGACGCTGTCGTCGCCCGTGTGAGAGAACACGCCGTCGAGTATGAGCTTTATGTCGGCCTCGTGCAGCTTGCGGGCGAGAAAGCGAAAATCGTCCTCGCTGCCCAGAAGCGGATCCACGCGCATATAATCCGAAATGCTGTAACGGTGATCGTACGCGGATTCGAAAATGGGATTGAGGTATATGACGCCCGTGCCGAGCGATTTGAGATACGGTATTTTTTCGGCTATGCCGCGAAGGTCGCCGAGGTAATAATCACGCGGGGAGTAATACCGCTCGCCGCAGCGCGGAAGATAGTCCACCTCCTCGGACCAGTCCTTGACGGTGACTCTGCGCCCGAACGAGCGGTGATGCTCGAGCGCGGGGGCGATATCGCGGCCCTCGCTTTTATAAAAGCGGTCGGGGAATATCTGGTACGCGACCCTGCCCCGGAAGGACTCCGGGCAGGTGAAGCCAGCGTCGTACACCGTGATGCGGAAATCGTGCGGGAGCTCCCGCGTGAGCTCCGAAGCGCCGGAGCGCAAAAGGGCGTCCGCCGCGCCGACGTAAAAGAAATCGTCCCCCAGATGCAGGCGGAAGTGGTACCAAAGCACACAGGGCGCGTCGGGCATTTTGAGGCGGAACGTGAAAACGCGCCTTTCGCCGTCCGCGACCTCGGCTGCGGAGACGTGATCCTCCCTGCCGTGCCACGTGCGAAGCAGCGCGTGCACGCGGCCCGCGTCAGCTCCCCAGACCTCAAGCCGCAGCGTGACCTCCGCCCCGCAGGGCAGCGCCCCGAAAGGCTCGCGCCAGGCAAGCCCGCATGAATCGTGATATGCGTTCAGCGAAAGCATCGTTCCACCCCCGTTTTCGTTTATGGGATTATAGCATATTTCGCCGCGTGTGACAACAAAAAAGCCGATCGGCGACCGGCTTGTGCGTACGTTTACAATATGATGAGACTTGCGTTGACCGAACCCTTTTCGACCTCCAGCACCGCGAACGAGGCCCTGCCCCCGCGCGGGCGCGAGGTGCTGCCGGGGTTTAAGACCAGCACCGGCCCAAAGGCCGAAAGCTCCGCCCGATGGGTATGCCCGTAAAGCACCGCGGCGCAGTTCAGCTCCTCGGCGCGGTAGGAGGCGCGCATGGCGCCGAAGTCCACGCCGTAACGGTGCCCGTGCATAAGCAGTATCCTTGCGCCGCCGATCGTAACGACGCGCTCGCCGGAGCCCGCCTTTTGCAGAGCGGGGTATGCGTCCTCTATGGCCTCGCCGCCGAAGAAGCCGTCGCAGTTGCCGTAAACGGTGTAGACGGGCCTGCCCGATGCGGCAAGGGCCTTTGCGTCGGAGGCGAAATCGCCCAGATGGAACCAACAGTCCACCTCGCCCGCCTTACGCATGCAGGCCTCGAGCGAGCGCAGATCCCCGTGGCTGTCCGAAACCACGCCCACGCGGATCACCTTTCGCCCTCGCTTTCAAGCGCCGCAAGCACCAGGGAAAGCGCGTTTTTCCTGTGGCTCACGGAGTTTTTTTCGTCGGGCTCAAGCTGAGCGAACGTCTTTTTGAAGGGCGGGTAGTAAAAGAGCGAGTCATACCCGAAGCCGTTTTCGCCGAGCTCCGCGCGGCCTATCTCGCCGTAAACGCGGCCGGTGGCCTCGATATCCGGGCGGCCCTTGCGCAAGAGCACCATTGCGGTGGCAAAATGCGCGCCGCGTTCGCCGTCCCGGACCCCGTCAAGCTCGCGCAGGAGCTTTGCCCGGTTGGCTGCGTCGTCGTGACCGTCGGTCGCATACCTTGCCGAGTGCACGCCGGGCGCGCCGCCCAAAGCGTCCACCAGCAGCCCCGAATCGTCCGCAAGCACCGCGTCGCCCGCGCAGAGCAGCCCGCGCGCGTCGGCAGCCGCAAACACCTCCTCGGCCTTTTTGCGGGCGTTGCCCTCAAGCGTATCGGCGTTTTCGTCCACGTCAAGCTCGAGCCCCGCCTCGCGCTGACCCTGCACGCACTCAAAGCGCGCGCCGAGCATAGCGCGGATCTCCCCTATCTTATGACTGTTGTTGGAGGCGATTATAAGCTTCATATCAATCCTCGAGACCCGCCTTTTTGTACTCGGCGGCGAGCTTTTCGCGCCAGTCGCCGACGGGCCGCAGGAAGTCGGTGAACAGATGGTCGCCCTCGATCTCCTCTTCCCAGCGCATCGCGCCTATCATTTCGCGGTGCTCGTAAAGCCAGCACACGCGGTCGATCACGTACTTGATGTGTGAGAGCGTGTAGACCCTGCGGGGAACGGCAAGGCGCACCAGCTCGAAGGGCGCGATGGAGTCCTCGTGCTTTTCGGACGATAGGCCGCGCTCCATGCCGCGCACGCCGGAGACTATGAAGATCGCCGCGGCAAGCGCCGCGCCGCGGAACTCGCGCCGCCCGAGGTGCGCGCAGAACCTGTCCGCGTCAAGATGGCAGCCGAGGCCGCCCGCCGGAGTGACTACCGGCACGCCGCGCTTTTTGAACTCCTCCACCATGTACTCGATAAAGTCGGGACCCTGCGAGATCACGTTCTCGTCCATGGTGTCGTCAAAGCCCTGACGCATGACCTCGAGCTCGGCCGAGCTCATTCCGCCGAACGTGGGGAAGCCCTCGTAGCAGGAGACGAGCGCGCGCACGCGTTTGAAATCCGCCTCATCGTTCATACAGATCCCGCCGCCGCGCGCAAAGCCCAGCTTGCGTCCGCTGAAATAGATAATGTCGGCGGCGTCCGCCATCTCGCGCATTATCTCGCGCACGGTGAGGCCCATGCGCTTATTGTCGCGCGTCTTGATAAAGTGCAGGTTATCCATGACGAGGCTCATATCGAGCAGCACCTTTATGCCGTGGCGATGCGCCGTTTCCGATACCGCGTTGATGTTGTCGAGCGAGATGGGCTGACCGCCTATGAGGTTGGTGCCCGCCTCTATCCTGACGAGCGGCACGCGCTCGCGGGGGGTGGAGGACAGGAACGCCTCGAGCTTATCAAGGTCGTAATCGCCCTTGAAGCCGTCCTCGCCGCCGGTTACAAGGCCCTTGTCCTGCAGGAACTCGACGAGGTCGCCCCCCTGCAGGCGGGTCTGGGTCTGGAAGGTACAGAAATGGAAATTGGTGGGGATGAGGTCGCCCTGCTTTACGAACGCCTTTGCCAGCATGTGCTCGCAGGCGCGGCCCTGATGCACGGGCAGGAAAAACTCCTTGCCGAGTATCTCGCGAACCTTGTCGGCCATGCGGTAATAGCTCTCACTGCCGGCGTACGCAAAATCGGCAAGGTGAAACGCGCCCGCCTGGGCGTCGCTCATGGCGTTGAAGCCCGAGTCGGTGAGCATGTCGATAAAGACGTCCTCGCTCTTTAAGTTATATGAGCAGTTGCCCGCCTCGTCAAGGGCGGCGACGCGCTCCTCAACGGGGATGAGCCTGATGGGATGTACTGTGGAAACGCGGTGCATTTCGATGGGAAGAGTGCCGCCGCTGTATAGCTTGATCTTGGACATATAATTCGTCTCCTTTATTTTTTAACGCCGGGCTTTATTATACAGCATATTGCGCGGTTTCGCAAACCTTGCCCGTTCTTTTTACAGTTTATTAATAAATGCGCCTACCAGCCGACCGTGTAGCCTATTACTATGCCCGCCGCCGCCGAAAACGCGATGAATACAAGGGGGTGCAGCTTTTTGAGCGGCTTAAGATTGGTCACGAGCATGAGCGCCGCAAACATTATTATCTCCGGCAGCAGGAACTTCTGCCCGAATACCGACGCCGTGAAGTTGAAAAGCGTAGTGCCTATGACGCTCCAAGCGGCCGCGGCGATGAGCCCGGCGACCGCGGGACGCAGCCCCGAGAAGGCGTCGTTTACGATAAGGCTGGACTTGTACCTGTCAAGCACGCGGCTGACTATGAGTATCACGATGAAGCTGGGCGCCACAAGCGAGGCCGTGGCTGTGAACGCCGTCGTCACGCCAAGAAGCGGGCTGCCGAACGTATTGTACCCCGCCATATAGCCCGCGTAGGTCGCCATGTTGATCCCCAGCGGCCCCGGCGTGGACTCCGACAGGGCAACCATCTGGCCTATCATGTCGGAGGTCAGCCACGGGTATTTGTCGGCAAGCGCGTTCAAAAAAGGCAGGGTCGCAAGCCCTCCGCCCGCGGCGAAAAGGCCTATCTTGAAAAACTCGAAAATGAGCGTCAGGTAAATGTTCATTTGCCCTCCCTCCCGGCGCGGCGCGTAATGAACCCGCGCACTATGCCGATGAGCGCCGCCGCTATAACGATGAACACGGGCGACACCTTCAAAAGCACAACTATGAGGAACGCCGCTGCGCAGAGCAGGTAGCCAAGCCAATCCTTGATCTTTTCGCGCACGAGCTTAATGACCGTGTTGAGTATGAGCACGCCCACGCATACGCGGATGCCGTGCAGGGCGTATTTGACGGCGGGTATCTCGGCAAAGTTCGCAAGCACTGCGGTAAGCACGCAGATTATAACGAACGAGGGAAGCACCACCCCCACTGTCGCCGCAAGCGCGCCCCAAAAGCCGCGCTCCTTTTTGCCGACGAAAGTTGCGGTGTTCACGGCTATGACGCCGGGCGTGCATTGGCCTATCGCAAAATAGTCCAGCAGCTCGTCCTTTGAGACCCACCCATACTTTGTGACGCACTCGCGCTCAAGCATGGGCAGCATTGCGTAGCCCCCGCCGAACGTGAACGCGCCTATGCGCATGAACGCCGAAAAAAGCTGCCAAAGGCTTGTCGGCTTCGCCGCCGTTTCGTTATGCTCCATGCGTCCTCCTCATCTCGTAAAGATAGCCCTCCATGCCGTCGGCACAGCTTACCGAAAGCTCGTCCATTCCGAGCTTTTTCATGGCGGCAAGCACCACGTCCGCGCCGCAGAGTATAACGTCGTGACGCTCCTTCAAAAGCGGATGCGCGGCGCGTGCGTCGTCGCCCATGTCCTCGAGCATGGCGATAAGGCCGCGAACGTCGCTTTGGGTGAGGCTCGTGCGGGAGACCGTTTGCACGTCGAACGCCGAAAGCCCGGCCTTCAGCGCCGCAAGCGTCGTAATGGTGCCGCCAACGCCGACGGCCCGCCCGGAAACGGGGGGCTCGTCCTTAAGCAGCGCGTAAACGTAGCCGCCCACCGCCGCGCTCTGCATGGGGCGCAGCTCATCGGGGCGCATCGCCCCCGTGACGAACCGCGCGACGTCGCCGCAGCGCACACAGCCCGCGGGGTAGCTTACCGCACGGTCACGCGTGACCACCTGCATTGAAGCGCCGCCGACGTCCATCATTACGGAGTATCCCTCCCCCGCCGCTTCAAACGCAAACCGCGCCTCCTCCGCGCCCGAAAGTATGCGGACGGGAAGCCCCAGGGAGCGGGTGAGCCTTTCGGCAAACTCGCGCCCGTTCGAGGCGTCGCGCACGGCGCTGGTGGCGTAGGCCATGGGGGTGAAGCCCGCCTCACGCGCCCTTTTGACCAGGCGTTCGATCACGGCAAAGCTTCTTTCCATGCTGTCCGCCGCAAGCGCATGCGTGTGCGCAAGCCCCGCGCCAAGGCGCGTCGTGTAAACCTCTTTATTTGAAAGCACACCGCCCGTTTCATATGCAAAGCGGACGGAGTTGCTGCCAATATCGATTATCGCAAAATCAATCATCGGGCGATATCACAACGTCGTCGGGGCCGGTGTAGCCCAGATATTCGCGCGCATACCACAAAAGACCCTCGCGGCTCTTGACGAACTCGAGATTGCTTAAAAGCCTTTCATGCTCGCGGTTCAGCTCCTCCACCTGAGTTTGCAGGCGCGCCTTTTCGGAGAGCAGCTCGTTGAGCTTGCGCTGCTGCGAGAAATGCTCCTTTACCGTAAAGCCCACGATGAGCAGTAAAAGCGCGAGGCCGACCCACGGCAGGGCCTTTTTGAACTTTTCGCTTTTGAAGAACTCCGCTGCCTTCATATTGTAACTCCCTTCACGGCAAATCACGTCATTTATATTATGCCCTTAAACGCGCGCTTTTTCAAGTGTTATTTTCGTGCATTGCGCAAATCCCGCGTGATCCGCGGTATATTTTCGGATTATTCGAAAATAATGCTTGACATCGGCTGCACCCCTTGTGTATAATACTGTCTGTTCCCGAAAGGGAGCGCGATTCGCGGGAATAGCTCATTTGGTAGAGCGCCGCCTTGCCAAGGCGGAGGTGGCGGGTTCGAGCCCCGTTTCCCGCTCCAAAACGATACCCCCGCCAAAGGCGGGGGTATTGTTTTGGAAAGAGATAGAAGCTGCGATGAACCCCGAGAACGGCCGCATAATTTGCGGTCGTTCTCTTACATTTCGCGCAACGGAGCCGGAGACAATACCTCAAACTGCGAAATGGGGGTTCTGAGCCCGTTTCCCGCTCCAACAGATAGAAGCTGCGAAGAACCCCGAGAACGGCCGCATAGGTTGCGGCCGTTCTCTTTCATTTCGCGCATCGGAGCCGGAGACAAAACTGCAAACTGCGAAATGGGGGTTCAGAGCCCCGTTCTCTTTTTTGTTGGAGCGGGAAACGGGGCTCTCTGCCGAGCGTTGAACGAAGTGAAACGCGGGTTTGAGGTCGGTTTCCGGTTGCACAGCAATTCAAATCATCCGGTGGATGATTTGAAAGGAAAACGACGGGCGGCAGTCTGTTCCAAAGGAACAGCAGCCCGCCCCGTGGACGACTATGGGAGGATCATTAGACTCCGTTTCCTTGCCATGAGCGGTTCCCCGTCAGGACTTTTTCCCTCATCTCCCGCTGCGCGGCAGCTTCCACACCAAGGGGATGCCTGATTGCTCTGTTCCGCTTTACTGCCTCTGTCGCGTTCTTTCTCTTCCGCTCTCCCCTCCCCCTTACACACTTTCAGCCGGGAGTTTTCTCCCGGCTGAATTTCCTTTTACCTTTTTCTTTTATTAATCCTTACCTCATCGGCTCGATCTTCACGGGCGAGAGCACTATCTCCTCGTCGGCTCCTACGCCGAGCAGGCCGTCGCCGTTCCAGCCCCAGGCGTATATGCCGCCTTCCGCATCCACGGCGAATGTGCGGCAGCAGATCCTGTTGCCGGTGTCCCCTGCCTCGTTTTCGATGATGTCGTTGTCCATCCTGCAGGTGACGGTGCAGAAGCCCTCGATACCGAGGTACACAAAGCCGTATCGCGTCGCGTCGGTGCCGTCGCCGAGCCCGCCGAACACATAGCCCTCTTCGCTGCCCAGACCCGTCGCCCAAACGGAGCCGTCCTCGGCGATGATGTAGGTCTGCGCGCCGGTCGAAACGAAGCTCCTGACGCCGTGCGCCACGCATTCGGGAACGGTGGGGTCGCTCATCTGCGTCTTGCCGAGCACGGGCTCCGGGTATTCGCCCCATGCCCAGAGCTCGCCGTTCGCCTTGAGCGCGAACTTGTAATCATAGCCCCAGTCCTCGTCGAGATAGGTATCTGCCGCGAACTCGACCACACCGTTCATAACGAAGGTCAGCGTGTCGAAGCCCGTCTCGCCCTCTATGGGGATGAGACTGCTGTGATTCGCTTTGTAGTAATAGAGCGAGCCGTCGTTCGAGAGCGCCCAGATGTATCCGTCGGAGACGGTGACGGAGCGGAAGCTTTCCGCAACGAGAGCGCGTTCGGCCTCCTTCTCGAAGAATACCGCATCCCTGCTGCCTATCGAGTAGAGGCAGCCGTCTTCGGCCTCGACGGCGACGGTATCGCCGGAGTGCCAGACGTTCCTTACGCCGGAAGTGACGAGCCTCCACTCATAGCCCCAGCTGCGCCAGAGCTCGCCGTTTTGCTTGATCGCATATTCCCCGTCGAACAAGGCCACGTTCTCAAGAATGAGCGCGGGCTCGGCGATCCGGGAGATATCGACCTCTTCGGAATAAAATACGGGATCGAGCCCCCACTCGTAGACCTCGCCGCTTTCTGTGAGAGCGTAGAAGCTTTGGGCGCCCTTCACCACGGCCTTTACGAAGTGCATGAGCTCCTCCGGGCGGGTGCGGTTTTCGGTATCGCCCAAGCCCAGCTGGCCGAGATCGTTCCTGCCCCAGCCCCAGAGCACGTTGTCGGAGCTCAGCGCGAATACCGTTTCGCCCACGATGACGGGCACGAGGCCGTTCGCTACCAGCACGGGCTTTTTGCGGCTTTCGGCGTCTCCGACGCCGAGCTTGCCGTATTCGTTATTGCCCCAGCCGTAGAGCGCGCCGTCGGGCATCGCGATGAAGAACAGGTCCTCCCCCGCTATCACCTTGGGCAGATTCGGGTTTTCGCCCGGCCTTTCCGGCATGGCGGTGGGTACGGGAGTGGGCTCCGCGGCCTCGGCGGTGGGCCCCGCGGGCTCACCGGTTTCGGCCGGCTTTTCGGTCGCCTCCGGAGTCCCGGCGGGAGCTTCGGAATCAGCGGGCTCGGTCGCGGGCGCTTCTGTGGCGTTGGCCTCCGGATCGGGCTTGCCCGTGCAGCCGACAGCCGCGAGCGCGAGTATGAGTATGAGTACGAATGAGATAAAGCGTTTCATAAATTCCTCCCGGGCTTTCGCCCTTTGAAGTGAACGGTGTTCACTTGCTTTCATTTATATAACGCACGAGCCGGTCAAAAGGTTGCGTGAAAACGAAAAATATTTATGAAATCAAGAGAGCGCGGGGTGTTCCGCGCTCTCTCGTTTTTGTTGTTTAGTCCTTCATGTGGGCCTTATAATAGTTCATAAGGTTGCCGTCAAGGAGGATCTCCTTCTCGTCGGGGGTGAGGCCCTTGATATCCAGGGTGATATCGTGGACGCCGTCCTTCGCAATGACCTTGGCGGAGACGGTCTCAACGCCCTGCTCAATGGCCTTGCGGATGCCGGGAACGAACACGAAGTCGCCGGTCTCAGGCGAAGCCGCGACCAACGGGAGCCGCGCGGGCCAGCGCGTCCGCGCCGCGATAGGCGCGGGACCTCGACCCGATAAGCCTGAGTGACCGCTCCGCGAGACATATAAAGGAGCACGACCTGAGCCGTGCTCCTTTTAACTCAAATGCTTTAGTCCTTCATGTGGGCCTTATAGTAGTTCATAAGGTTGCCGTCAAGGAGTATCTCCTTCTCGTCGGGGGTAAGGCCCTTGATATCCAGGGTGATATCGTGGACGCCGTCCTTCGCAATGACCTTGGCGGAGACGGTCTCAACGCCCTGCTCAATGGCCTTGCGGATGCCGGGAACGAACACGAAATCGCCGGTCTCAGGCGAAGCCGCGACCAACGGGAGCCGCGCGGGCCAGCGCGTCCGCGCCGCGATAGGCGCGGGACCTCGACCCGATAACCCCGAGCAACCGCTCCGCGAGACATATAAAGGAGCACGACCTTAGCCGTGCTCCTTTTAACTCAAATGCTTTAGTCCTTCATGTGGGCCTTATAATAGTTCATAAGGTTGCCGTCAAGGAGGATCTCCTTCTCGTCGGGGGTGAGTCCCTTGATATCCAGGGTGATATCGTGGACGCCGTCCTTTGCAATGACCTTGGCGGAGACGGTCTCAACGCCCTGCTCAATGGCCTTGCGGATGCCGGGAACGAACACGAAGTCGCCGGTCTCATAGGGGAACTCAGCGCCCTCGGGGAGGGTGAAGGGCAGGATGCCCCAGTTGATGCAGTTGGAACGGTAACGCTTGGTGGCGTACTCGTAGCAAATGTTGGCGAAGCCGCCGAGCACCCTCTGGCAGGAAGCGGCCTGCTCACGGGCGGAGCCGTCGCCGGGCTTGTTGGCAAACACGCAGGAGCCGAAGCCGGTGTTTTCGATAAGCTCATCGGCGCTGCCGACCTTATTGAGGGCATCCATTATGCGCTCGGGCTTTTTGCCGTCGCGGCGCTCGAAGTCCATAGCCATGACCTGCTTGCTGCGGCCGACGTACTCGGGAACGCGGCGGGAGAGGGCAAACTCGGCAAGGCGCAGGGGGTTGGAGCGGTAGGAGCTGGTCTCGCCGGAGGGGATCAGCTCGTC
>JAEEGL011959938.1_pt1 | contig 32969 bp, 20 predicted proteins | sample 9134231 | NCBI WGS metagenome assembly JAEEGL01 (sample SAMN16246548, study PRJNA631951) | gut metagenome | biome: gut microbiome; feature: rumen; material: fiber-attached | host: Bos | place: Iran: Karaj | collected 2018-10
AGTGAGCTTCATCGATAACAAGCAAGGAAAGGTGCATCTTATTATCGATTCCACCAACTATTTTTCCCATCGATTCATAGTTGGTTATGGCAGCTCCACCGCCTACCTTCCATTTCTCAAAGGCTTCCTGGATCATACTTGCATGCAAAATATAAGTCTCAATACGAGTAAACTTCCCGATTTCTCTTGCCCAGTTGATAATTACACTTGCCGGGCAGACAATGAGGAAATGATGTTTTTCAGGCTGAGCCGCCTCAATATGCGCCATTGCAGCAAGTGCCTGAATAGTCTTACCAAGTCCCATCTCATCGCCAAGAAGGACCTTTTTCTGATGAATAATATACTTCGTTCCAAATTCCTGATACGCTCTGAGGTTCCCATTAAAATCGGAAAGCTCAAGTGATACACCACTCACCTCTTCTGCGAGCTCCGCTGGGATACTGTCATAGACGAAAGCTCTGTTTCCCCGGGTAGTCCCAAGCTTTTCCAGAAGAGAATAAAAACCTGCCGCATTAGCTGCAAAATCTTTATAAGCTTCTTCTGCAGAAGTAAGCTTTGCAGACTGATAATTCTCTAGTATATTCAGCAGCCTTGAGAAAAACGCGCCATTACAATACTGGTAAACCTCATTTTCTACTTCCAGAGTATTCTGCTTTGACTCAGTCCCTGAAAAGAACCATTTAAAGCCATTTGTAATAATCTTTTGACTATCCAGCCAAGCAGTATAATCATAAAGCTTCGATGCTGCTTCTTTAGCTTCATTCCTTATTCCTTCGCATCTGATGAACTTGGCAATAGCAGTAATCAGCGTTCTGTTGCCATAATCAACCATGTTTTCTGCGTCAAGCTTTACTACCACTCCGGTAGCAAGGCTGTTAGCAAAATCTGTGATCACATGCTTTATTGACTCTATCTGCTTTTCGCCGATTCCATCAACCGCCATCAGCTCTATATCTTTTGCCCTGGCTATCTGGCCAAGGTTTGTATATCCGGCCTCCTGCAGCGCAGATACACGAATTCCTGCCTTTGCATTCTTAAGTTCCTCTACTGAATATGCGTCCAGCTCTTCTCTTGCCTCTTGTCCGGCAATCTGCCTGCACAGATCCTGAATCTCTGCTTCCTGAACTGCTTTCTCAGCATATAAACTGTTAAAACCGCTGTTTGCTGCATGTATCGCACTGATTAGCTTTTTAAGTGCTTTAAAATCTGGTTTTTGCATACGTAGTCTATACTTCTCCCATTTCTGTTCCATTTATAACAAAGCCCTGGAGTACATTTCATCCAAATGTACTCCAGGGCTCTTATTTTAGCTCAATATTTCTTATTTGACCATTACCTTGTCATAGAACATCATCAAAAAAACCAGCAGCCATCCTCCAATAATAATTCCAAATATCACTTTTATTGCGACGTCCCGTCGAAGGTCATAAAACTCAACCTTCCCCAATCCGATAAGAAGCAGCCAAATACCGATAATGACATGGATCAAAGGAAATAACTGAAATACTAAGATTCCTGTTTTCAAACAACAAAAAAACAGGGGGCCTCCCACAAGTATAAATAAAGCGCCTACCAATCTAAGCTTATATCCGGCTTCCCAGCTTATGTACGCATGATTCCAGACTCCCGGACGGTAAAAAAATCCTTTTCCCATCAGATAGTGCTCAATAATGGAATACAGTTTTTGAGCATCGTAGCCAATGTTTGGCCATTCCTTTGGATCAACCTTTTTTCTCCAAGGCAGATTGTCCGAAGAAGAAACTGAATACACCGAAGTTGTCTGTGTACTCGTAGGAGGCGTGTAATCAGTGCGATGCGCAGTCATCTCGCCTCCATAGAATGTCTTGTCCTTTCTCAGATTATACTTTACTGAAAAAGCTCTCAGTTTCTTTTCATCTATGCCCTGGGCAGTCTCTCGTACCTTCCAACGGGCAATAACTGTATTTCCTCTTACCTCCAAGAAAAACGGATACTCTTCAGAGTTTAAATCCCTAACAATAGCTTCTTTTAATTCTTCGCGTTCCATTATACTGATACCTGGTTTTCTTTAGACTTCCTTCTGATTATATCAGTTTGAACATTTAAATCAAAACAAAGAATCATTTCACAACCTGTCCGCAGAATAGCATCTCTGCATTGTTCTCTCCGCCGCAGATATAGAATTTAAATGGCTTATCAGCAATAAATTCCTTAGGCTTATCTTCAACCATTAAAGCAGATTCACACATCATTATCGCTGTTGCAGCGGCAGCTTCAATACCGTCTTCGTCTATTTTTATCTTTGTTTTCTGAATAATATCAGTGATCATCCAGAAAGCATCAGGGCACATAACCGAGAAATCCGCATTGTCAGTAAATGCAAGCCCTGCCCCTCTTTTCTGCAAAAAGTCTATGAGCTCGTTCTCGACAAAAGCACTCTCAACCTCGAATTTAGGGAGCTTGACTATAACATCCTCATAAGCGGCTTTATTCATTGCATCATGAATATCGTCGATTTCTCCGAGAACGAATACCGCGTTAATTCTGCCATTAAGTGGAAGAACAATGAGTTTTCCCTTTTCATCCTCATAAAAGCTAAATCTATCCTGCTGGTTCATGAACTCTTTTTGAACCTGTTCCCCTTTTACTGTAGTGAATGTATCTGATTTAGTAGCATATTCCTCAAAAGTATTCACCCAGGAGCTCTTAAGATACAAAGTGTTGATAAGCGCTGCATTTACATTGGACATGTCACTGGAAATTGATGGAATAAGCCCATTTGTGCCATCACTTACCCATTTATTGGCCTTCTCAGTGAAATCTTTTGCCCCTACCTCATAGGCCTCTGAGCTGTAGTTCTTCTTTACATATTTCACAAAATCTTTGCCAAACTTGCCATTAAGATCCGTATTGTTCCAGATAGAGTTGAGCATCACAAGTTTGCCCTCAGGTCCCTTTGCATCATCAGACATCCATTGCTTCTGACTCTCAAAAAACTTTTGGTCTTCTTCTATATATGCGTCAAAGTCAGTAATCATCTGCGTCACAGAGGTGTACCAGGCATTTACTTCATCCACATTTTCAAAGCCCATGGCATGAATCAGTTCTTCTTTAGTATCTGTATCTGCTCCGGCAACAGCAAGTGCGAGAGCAGCCCTTAGCGACGTTGGGGATACCATGTAATTCTCTTCAGAAAAACCGTTTTTCTCCACGTAACTAACCAATGACTTATTAAAATCTCCTGAATATTCCACATCAATCACACTTACCTGTTCCTTTTTGTTTTCTGAATTGCTGTCGTTCTCAGCTTTCTTCTGCTCTGAAGGCTGCTCTTTTTCAGCGCTCTTTGATGATACGGTGTTGATATTGCCGATTCCTGCACATCCAACAAGCATTGATGCTGCAAGTACTGAGCAAAGCGCTGTATTTCTTACGTTTACCATCTTTTTCATAATTTCTTTCTCCCTTTCATGATGAGACTATTTTTTTGTCTTATACCCTATATACAAATGAAGAGAGAAAAATGTTGCATCAATAAATAAAAAAATGGAGTAATCGTATCATTTTGATATGACTACTCCATAATACCAACGCTTTAATGCGATTTGAAAAATATCCACTATCTAAGATATCAGCTGTTGTCCATCAAATAGTCGACAAATATAGGCTAAAAACCAGCGTTTTTTATCTTTAATCTTAATTTTACTAATTCTTTATAAATTCCCATATCTAGTTTATTTTTGCGTTTTATTGTTTATGGTTTTTAGGCTTTATTTATGTTTATGGTACATTGAAAAGCTTATAATTAAGCTATCTTAATCGTTTAAGTGCTTTCTCACTTTCTAAGATCAATATTGTTGGGAGGAAAAAAATGGACACAGCATATTCTGTATATAGAGAAATTCTTATCTGGGACAATAAAAACAGAAGGGCCCAGATCATAAAAAAGCAAAAGCATACACTTGCAACAGCACTTATTACACTTACAGTTCTTACAATACTCACAATAGCAATTGTGGTTGTTGGAACAACAATTACTCCTCAGGCTCGCTCTGAGGCCCCAAGAATCAAATACTACACAACTATAACCGTAAGTTCTTCTGATTCATTGACTGATATCGCAGAAAACTTCATGACCGGTGAATATACAAATATTGATGAATATATCAATGAGATCTGCCAGATAAACCATATATATGACGCAAACAGCATCAGAATCGGCGATCAGTTGATCATTCCTTACTACTCATCAGATTTTAAACAATGACCATTCCATATCCCATAAATATATAACAGCCTTGCGATCAAAGATCGCAAGGCTGTTGTGTTTTTTCGCTTTTATTCGCTAACAACCGTTATTATATCCGGGATAACATAGTTAAATAGCGGATATGAACACCTTTCATTCTCGATATATCCATTTCGCAGGTCTATGGTATTTGCAGGATCATTAAAATCACTGCCTACATAATCACCCTTAAATACGAAATCAACATTTCCTTTCCTAAACTGTTCTATAACCTTTTCCATGGCTTCCTGTGTGCCGGGAGCTACGACATGTTGGTTTAGGTCGATCATATCAACCCACCCTTCGTCAAATCCGGCTGAAATATCCGTTCCATGAATATTTCCTGATACCACTGACTCTATAGTCTTATTTGTCATCACTGCCTCAACCGCCGATAGTACATAAGGCTCCCAACAGATTCTTGCTGTAACAAGAGAGGTACTTGGAGCAACCTCAGACATACTCTGATTGAACCCGACGAAATATACTGGTATTTCCTGCGTAGCATCCTCGCATGTAACAGCCGGGCCTATGGTGTCTGTATGCTGTGTTATAACCACACAGCCCTCATTCAAAAGCTTCTGTGCAGCTCTTTTTTCATGAGCATAACTGCTCCAGGTTTCAGTGTAGATTACGCGCATCACAGCATTTGGAACTATAGAGCGCACGCCCAGTAAAAAAGCTGTGTAGCCGGAAACCATCTCAGATGTAGGAAATGCTGCTATAAATCCGACAATAGCCTGATCTTCAGTGATTATTCCTTCTTCGATCATTTGCTTTATCTTCATTCCCGCAACAATTCCGCTTATATATCTGCCCTGATAGGCTTCTCCCTTAAAAGTATGGAAATTATCAGGAACCTTTACATCCGTCATATCCATATATGAAGTCTGACAGAACTGAATGTTAGGATATTCCGGTGCAAGCTTTATTACCAATTCACTATAGCCGTTGAAAAAGATAATGTCGCACCCTGCATCAGCAAGCTCTCTCAGCGGCTCCTCGATTTCTTCATCCAGAACATTGCTGCATGTAAAAATTTCAACTCGCTCGCCATACTTCTGTTCCAGAGCATCTTTTGCAAGAGAAAAGTTATATGTATATGGTGTACTTTCATCGTTATCGTAAATGAAACCAATCTTGAGATTTTCTTTCTCATCTGATGGATTCAAAATCTTAAAACCGACAAGGAACGCAGCCAGTACAATCAGACAGGTCAGCGCAGTAACCAGATATTCTCGCTTCATACCTTATCTCCTTTCTCATCCTCAGAGTCATTATTCTCTTTTGTTTCATCCTTTTTTTCATTTTGCATTTCAGCGGCCTGAATCTGCTTGTCTTCCTGAACACGTCTTGCAAGCTCTTCCTGTGCCTCTTTATCTGCTTGCTGAATTTCTGCTCGCTTCTGGGCGTAGATTTCATCAAGATTGATCACACCCTTATCCACCAGACGAAGAAATGCATCCAGTGCATTCGGATCAAACTGTGTGCCTCTTCCGCGCTTCATCTCGTTCATAACATAATCTGTATCCATATGGTTACGATAAACACGATTTGAAGTCATGGCATCAAAGGCATCAGCCACACCTATAATACGACCAAATAATGGAATCTCTTCTCCTTTAAGGCCATCAGGATATCCTTTTCCGTCATACCTTTCGTGGTGGTATCTTGTTCCATCAACAACATGCTCTACCAGCGTGAAATCCTTAAGAATCTCAGCGCCGCCAATAACATGTGATTTCATTTTTACATATTCTTCATCAGTAAGTCGTCCGACTTTATTAAGCACGCTGTCCGGAATACCAATCTTTCCTATATCATGCATCTGAGCAGCTTTTCTTAAGTTAGAAAGCGCTTTTCTTCTCTGCCACCATTTAAAGCAATTCATCTCCTGTGCAATCAACACTGAGTATTCCGCGACTCTCATAGAATGCTGGTGCGTGCGCACATCCTTTGCATCGACTGAGTTCGCTATTGCCATGACAGTCTCATTTGCCATATTGATCTTGATCTGCTGCTGGTTAAGCTGCCTCTGCACTATAAACCAGGTAATCCAGATAATAAGAAGGCCTAAAAGCACAAGCATATAGGTAAAGAATCCGGGCTGTTCATAGAACTCGCCCTCTTTTACCAGATCAAATGTCCTTTCCTCCATGACACGCTCTCCTGCGCTGTCAAAGATTGCCAGATGGAAAATGTATTCTCCCGAAGGAATATTTATATAAATAATGTTATTCAGGCTATTCTGCGGCACAATTGTCCACTGGGTATCATATCCCTCAAGATAATATCCCACGTTTGGCTCCTGAATTGTATAATTTAGTATCTCAGGGCTTAGTTCGATACGGCTGACACCCTGACCTACTGTTATACCGCCCATTCGAATATGAGGCTGCAATACGCCGTCGAGTCGAACTGATGCCAGCTGCATACGATAGGAACGAACATCGTTGTTATACTTTTCAACATCAATGCTGTAAGCACCTGTATCACATGGTAAAAACAGTTCTCCGTTGCCATTATAGTAATTCCAGGAATTGGCGGTAAGCGATGTTCCAAGACCTCTTCTCGCGTCCAAGAGCTCCCATGCTATCTCTCCGCCCGCTACCAGTTCATCTCTCTCAACTACATAAATTCCTGCACTGGACATGACAAAGAGCGTATCTTCATCTTTAACCCAAATGTCATAGTTGTTAAAATACGGGAATTTATCCAATATGCGGATCGCTCCATCAGGTTCAAGGTAACACAAACTGTTGCTGGTAACGATGAAAACGCCTTCAGATTTTGGATCTTTTACAGTACGCAGGATAACTCCACTGCTAAGACCATCTTCTCTGCCCAACATATCAGCTACTTTTCCATCCTTAAGAACAGCAATTCCATCGCCATCTGTTCCTGCGAGGATTGTTCCATCGCTTCGCTCAGTAAGTGTGAGGATCATGGAGTTTATCAAGCCATCCGCATTTCCTACAGTCTCCAGGATCTTATGGTTCTTGATATAACTGATACCGGTATCTCCGGCAGCTAATATTGTGCCATCCGAAAGTCCCGTAACTACGCGGGCTCGATTTCCAAAGCTGCCATTTTCAGTATTGTATTCCCAGGATTGCCCGTTTGGCGAATATTCAATAAGGCCACTGCCATAGGTACACACCCACAGGTGCTCATCTTTATCCACGTACATACAGCGGATACGCTTTCCTTCCAACTCTTCTGTCATTTCATTGCGTATCTGCTTCCTGCATGCTTTATCTACGATATCCAGACCATTATCCGTTCCGATATAATAGCAACTTCTCCAGGATACGATTGCATTTACCACGACTCGCTCCATTCCAATCGCACCATATACATCTCTAAACGGAGATCTGGCAAGTCTCATAAGACCAAGTCTTGAAGATGTAAACCAGAGATTTCCCTGATAGTCATAGAGCATATTATCAATGGAGTTATTGAAATCATTTGTATTCAGATGGTGGTAGCCACTCTTATCCATAAAAGCTACGCCATTATCGCTACAGATGAACAGTGTTCCATCGTTTAAATAACGCAAGTTATTGATATTGACCGACTCGGTGCAAGTGTAGAAATTGCGCAAAGTAAACTCGTCATCTGATACATCATAGCAATAAATGTGATTGGTTGAAGTACCAACCATCAATGCTCCGTCCGGGGCAAAGACACAACAATTGAACGCTTCCTCCCCTTCAGGAAGCTCGAGTGAACTCTTTATGTTGCCTTTATCCAGCAAAAATAGTCTTCCGCCTGATGCAATCGCCGCAACACGCCCATATTCATCAGCAGCGATGCTGTCAGCATAATTGACTTCCTCTAACGTATTGGCTACCTTAAGTCCGTTATTCATCATCAGAATCTGCAGGCTGGATGACGTTCCGATATAATAGTACCCATCAGTTGCGCGAATAATGCTTCTGACTGAGTTTGACGGAAGTCCGGTGGACTGGTCAAGGACATTGACAACCTCTTCGCGAATCACAATAGCAAGACCGTTGTCGTTGGTTCCTATCCACAAACGGCCTTCTTCATCGACATACAGACAGTTAACATTTTTTACAGTCTCGTAATTATCTACCCACCTGAATTCACGTCCATTGTAGCGGTATAATCCGGCATAAGTTCCAATCCAGAGAACACCGTCATTTGTCTGCGCAATATCATTCGCTTCTCCGCAGGGAAGTCCATTGTTACTGCTAAATACGCTCTGGACATAATCGTTGTAGTCTCTCGCTTCAGGTTCTTGTGCCTCACTAGCCCTTACAGGCACAGAAAAAGATAGTTCGAGCACAATTAAAAGAATTATCGCTGCGCTTAGGTTGCTTCCTCGGCTTACGATCTTTCCGCCGCCATCATTGCGATAATTGCGCTGGATCAAAACTATAATATATACGACAGCAATAGTTAGTACTTTATCCGGAAACTCAAGTGCGAGCTGCCCCAGAATATAGCTTATAGGAGCCGGCCATTCTTTATCCAGGAGAAAATCAATGACTCCATCCCCCCATCTATTTCCTGTATAACCGTTTGCAAACATGATATTTAAAGGCACAGACACAAATAAGGCAGTAACCATTGATAAAGTGGCTGCCTTCATAAACCCATAATAATGATTAAACCATTTTTTTCGTGCCGCAACGCCTACAATAACACCTAGTGCAATACTTGTCAGGGAATATGCTGCAGAAAGATGATTAATTGCGCAGTATGCCAGATTTCCTGCAAGTCCTACCATGCCTCCACACACAGGGCCGGCAACATAAGCACAGATCGCCGTTCCAAAAGAATCTGCCCACAGTGGAAGCTCAAGCCATACGGTAAAGAGCTTGCCGAATACATTCGCACTTACGCATATTGAAACAAACAGAATAATCTGCCAGGTCTTCCATTTTTTCATCTGCTTCAATCTCCGTTTATTCGTTTTCCTTTTTGGGCTCTAATGCCTTTTCCTCATTCTTAATCTCCCAATGAATAAGGAATGTGAGCGCAGCTCTCAAAGCAATGATTGCTCCAAGAATTCCAAGCTCTGCCCATTCTCGAACCACAACTGTTCTAAGGACCTCACCACCAAGCTTAAACTCAAGCGCAAGCGCGATTCCCTGCGCCAATTCCAGCCTGATCGATCCATCTTTTCTGATCCACAAAATAAAACTTTTAACACCTGTATACATAAGAATACAGATGCCAAAAAACTCTAGGAGAAGTGTAGAGAATTCAACAACATAGCGGAGAATGCTTTCAGCATTTACATAAATAGCTTCCACCAGAAATCCCCCTTTCAAGTCAGCAATACTTTTTTGTCCCAAAAATTTATATCGATAAATTATTTATAAATATTCTCTATAATAATTATTATAGAATAAATTTTGTCCAAAGGTATAATAGTTCCTGTAAGTTCTTAAAAAATTTGAAGAATTTCGGAGAATAATGTCGATGGTATTACTTAAACAGATGATGATACTCTTTGTCCTTATGGCAATTGGTATCCTATGCAGAAAAATAAAGATAATGAATGACGCTGTCAGTAAAGGAATGTCAGCGATTGTTGTAAATATAGCAAGCCCGGCATTTATCCTATCTGCCGGAATCAACAGAGACGAATATGTTGAGCCTCAAAAGCTCATTTTATGTGTGCTCTTATCAGCCTTAATGTACGCGGTTTTGATACTTATAGCGACTGTTCTCCCTAAGATCCTCAGAATAGAAGGCAGTCACGTAGGCACTTACCGCATTATGACCATCTTTTCAAACATCGGCTTTATGGGCTTTCCGATAGTCCTTGCCACATACGGCAAAGTAGGCCTTCTTTATGCCGCAATTTTCCAGTTCCCATATAACCTTTTGATTTATACCTACGGTATTCACGTGATAAAGGCCGGAAGGGAGGGTGTCAAAGCTGAAAAATTCCAACTCCGCAAGATAATAAACGTGGGCGTAGTATCTGTCTTTTTATCCATTAGCCTTTATCTGCTAAAAGTAAGGGTTCCGGACAGCATTGAGAGCGTAGTTACATCTCTCAGCGGCCTCACCATCCCATTGAGCATGATGGTAATAGGCTATTCGCTCGGCGGAATGAAGATAAAAGAGCTTGTTTCAGACGTTAAACTTATGCTGTTTTCCGCCATCAAGCTCATTATCATCCCATGTTTTGCAATCCTTATCCTTAAGTTTTTCCTTAAGGATCCCACACTCCTTGGCGTCTGCTTTATCATGATTGCGACACCTGTAGGCAGCATGACGGCCATGTTCGCAGAAGCCTATGACGGGGATAAAGAAACAGCATCGAAGGGTGTTGCCCTGACAACGCTCCTGTCTGTTATTACTATTCCTCTTGTCGGATACATCCTTGGCCTATAAAATCCGGAATTCATAAACCACTAATCAGACTACAAGCGCTCTTATCTCTTCAATGGTAAGAGCGTTTTTACTTTCATGTTTCTCACTTCCAAGATAGTCATATATGCTCGCAAGAAGCGCCCTTGCTTCAGGATACTGCAAAAGATCCTGCAATCCCATGGAAGATACGAGTATATATCCGTTTTCACAATTAGCGTCAAAAAGCTTTACCATTGGCCTTAAAGTGGCATAACTATCCATTTCAGTAACTATCGCATCAAGATACCTTGGCAAAATAATGGCTCTCTGGGAAGCCATTGCCCACCACTGCCAATTTGAATAGTACTCCGTTGGAAAAGATGCAAAAACAGGGTGCTTCTCGTCAATCAGCTGCCCCATTGCCCCTTCCTGCGACGGAAAAGTCCCTACAGACCAGAAATCTGTTGTAAACTGTGACTTCACTGAGTGTGGAAGCGCTTCTTTTGTGCTATGGGGAGAAAGAAATACTGTTCCGCCCTCTTTAAGTACCTGCTCAGCCTTATCATCAAGCTTTTCTGTCTCATAAACATTCTCGGGGCATTTAAGCTCTCTTTCAGGATATACCCACACAGGATAGCTAGATGCCACCTCACTATTTGAAATACCGAGCGTTATTATAAATTTCCTGGCTTTATCTATTCCATCCGGCAAAATACTGATCTCACCGATCCTAGTCAGTTCTCCTCGGCAAAAGAATTCCTTTCCCTCAATTTCTCCACGGGAGCAAACAATACTGCGCTCTGCATCTATAAGCTCGTAATAAACTTTGCCGCTAAGGTCCTTTTTGCCATAATTTACAACCTTTACCTCGCCTTTAATAACCTCTCCGGCACTGTAGCAGTATTTGTCCATTTCCAGCAAAATGAATTCACTTCTGAAAAACTCCTGAAATCTCTCAGGTACTGCAAACCTGTATGGCTTAGGCACAAGATGTGAATTAAGCATTCCAACAAGAGCTGTTCCCTGCCCTGTAAAATCCTGAAGTCCCAGTAAAGATATTCCGGACAACTCCGGAGTGCGAAGCACAGCTTCAATCTCTTCCCTGTAGGCAAGAAGCGCTATTTCTCCTGTTGCGTCCACTCTTTTTTCCCATTCTGAGTCTGCAACGCCAATTGCATCAAGCTTTTCTTTTACTATCTCGAGATTATCGGCTCTCGTAACGCCTTTAAAGGCATCTATTTCCTTAAGGTCAGGCAAAACTTCATACTGCCCTACTTCAAAGCTAAACACAGGTTTCTCGTATTTCTCCCTGATAGTCCTTACTATCTCTGAAAAATTGCTGCGTGTATCTGCATAATGTGAATTAGTAATTCCGTTATTTCCACTAGCTCTTAGCGTTTTGTCAAAGTATGCTGAAGCTGTATAGAAATCACTTAATTCATCAGCACCCTTTTCGCCGTAAAAGTTGTTGGATCCCCATGCATACAGCCTTGTAGAATCCATCTCTTTTGCTATCTTAAGGAGCTTGTGCATAAATTCGACTCCGGCATCATCAGTGTGAAGCTCATTTCCAAGGGTCAGCATCACAAAAGACGGATGACTTCCGTATTCCATTAATATCTCCGCAAGTTCTTTTTTATAGTACTCTCTGCTCTCATCCGTTGAGAAAGCATCTCTCGGATTCCAATGCGAAAGCTCAGGCTGCACAAGCATGCCCAGCTCATCTGCGGCAGCAAAAGCAGCTTCAGGCGGGCACCAGGAGTGGAAACGCACGCAGTTTACGCCATAGCTGTGGTAAGTTTTCATTATTTTGATCCAAGCCTCTTTTACCATAGGAGGATGTCCTGTTTCAGGGAAAAGAGCGCAATTAGCCTCGCCTCTAAGGAAGAATCTGCGGCCATTTATCGTAAGTCGCCCTGTCTCATCATAAGAAAAAACTCTCACGCCATAAATCACGTCTTTTGCAGCAATTTCTTTTCCCTCAGATGAGTTATCAATTATCGCTACCCTTATAGAATGAAGATTTGGCTCATCTTCATCCCATTTTGATGCGTTAGCCTCTTTAGTAAGAGAAATACCAGCAATTTCAAAATCGCTGCAGGACTTATCTATCACGATATCCTTACTTACATCCTCTGCAAGGCACTTTCCTGAAATGGCAATCCTATATGTATTTTTCTTAGAAGCTTCCTGCACATCTGACAATAGGGAGAACTTTACGTCAATATTTCCTTCTTTGTCAGGAAGCACAACAATATCCTTGATGATAAGGGCATTTGCCACTTCAAGATACAATTCTCCAATGATTCCATTCCAGTTTGTCTGCGTTTCATCCGTCGCAGCGGATGAAAACACTATATCTTTATAGGGAAGCCCCGGATAAGAATTGTCTACAACAAGTTCTATTAAGCTCCCCTTCTCTAAAAGACCTGTCATTTCAAATATATACGGAGTACTAAGGCTTCCTTTGACCATTGGAGCCTTTTTTCCATCTACGAAAGCTGTCATTGCCCTTGCGCGCTCAGCATGCAAAAAAATACGTTTCCCGGCAGGAATATCGCCATCAAATATCCTCGAAAATCTGGCCGGACCCTCATAGGTATAATTCCTGGTGAGCCTTGTTGATATACGCTTATCCTTTAGGATTTCCGAAGCCTTCTCTCTATCTTCAATGTCCGGATGCCATGGTTTTGCTACTTCATCAGCTGTACCCACTTTGTTCTCGTCAAGCGTGCCCGGAAGAATAACTTTTCTGCTGATATTGTCAGATATATTAAGATTCCATTCCCCATCCAAACTAATTTTTGCCATATTTTCGCCTCTTAAGTCTGTATTGTTATTGATAATATATGATTATACTGCTATTCTATAGATTCTTGGATAAAATCATCTATCTTAGTTTTTTCACTCAGTTTTTTTCTTTTTATTTTATTGGAAGCAAAATAGAAAAGGGATTAAAATGTTAATGTGAATAGTCTTTAAGAAAGGTGGTATTAACATGGCAGATAGAAGCGATCTGATCAACCAGTTAGCTGCATCAATGGGCGCTGGCCAATTTGAACAGACAAGATATGAAGAATCAAGATTCGATCATGAGACCGGAACTCTTTACTGCAATGGCATGGTTATTTCAGCAACTGTCGCTGACCAGGCAATAAAACACTTTTCAGCAATGCAAAAAAGATGCGACTTAAATGACCCTGCTTCCAAGCAGATGGCCATGATCTATGCCTGCGCCATCAACGCCATAGAGATGATGCAGAATCCTAAAGTAAAGGCATTTTTGAAAGAAGAAATTGCCAAAGAAACATCCCAGTAATCACAGAAAAGGAATCCTCATGGAAAACACCATATTTAATGAAGAACAGCAACATTTAACAAAAACATACAACAAACTGCTAGATATTAAGGCTAAACTGGAATCTCAGATTGCTGCTCTTAACGAAAAGGCTGTTGACGACAAGAACGATATTCGTGACAACATTCGTTTCGATTACGCCGATATTGAGACCACAATGGAGACTTTGGCTGAAATCGAGGTTTGGAACCGCTATATCGACACCTACAACGTTGAAAGCAGCTCACTCGGAAAGCGCCTTGAAACCGTAAATAAACTCCTTGAATCACCCTATTTTGCAAAGATACAGTTGCAGTTTGATGAATCAGAGCCGGTTGAAGATTATTATATCGGCCGCGCAGCAATTTCCGAGAATGGCTATGACCAGCTGGTTATAGACTGGAGATCCCCTATTGCTGAGGTATATTACAATCAGGAAAACGGACCAACTCATTACACCGTAGAAGACAGGACAATTCCTGTTAATCTTAAGCTGCGCAGACAGTTTGAAACTCATAAAAATGAGCTGGTTTCTTATTTTGATACGCAGATAGCAATTGAAGACCCAATGCTCCTTCATTCCCTGTCTGAGACACATTCTGACAAAATGAAGGCCATAACAGCTACAATCCAGAAGGAGCAGAACACTGTGATCCGCTATCCTGACGTTCCTGTCCTTGCAGTAAACGGAATTGCGGGAAGTGGCAAAACTTCGGTTCTTCTACAGCGTATTGCGTATCTTTTCTACCTTAAACGTAAGACACTGCGCCCGGATCAGGTCTGTCTCATTACGCTTAATCCTGTATTCCGCGAATATATAGACAATGTCCTTCCGGATCTTGGAGAAACAAATCCGCTAACCATAACCTGGCAGGAATTTGCTGATATGGTTAACGTTCCTTTTAATGTCGATGATTTCGACGCTACAGATGACAACAGCCTTGCGAAAATCCAGGAGATTCTGCCAACACTCACCCCTGAAGTCGATGATTTTTGTGATATAAAGCAAAAAGACAAGCTTGTTATGTCCAAAAACGAAGTATTCTCTCTGATCAAAAAATACAGCCAGTTCCCTATGGGTGTTCGCTTGATCCAGACTGTACTTGACGAGCTTGAAGAACGTGCCAAATACGCTCTTAAGAATATCGCAGATGATTCATTTGAAGAATCCGACACAGTTGCAAAATCAGATGCCGCAGAGAATAACCGCATCGAGAATGATTTTGGCGGAGCCCTTCGCAATATAAGACACTGCGGTTGGGTAAATGCAACCCATGTTGCGCAGCGAATCCTTGGTCATAGCCAGATTACAGTTTCAGAATGGCTCTATACCAGAATGCTGTTAACCGGCGAATGCGACCGTAACATGCGTTATGTTATGATCGACGAGATACAGGACTACACTTCCGCTCAGGTTAAGGTATTCAGAAAGTATTTCCCAAATGCCCGCTTTATGCTCCTTGGCGATGAATTCCAGTCAATTCGTGAAGGCACTCTTACTTTTGATAAAATAAGAGAGATGGCCGAAGCTGATGATAAGGAATATGTTGAACTTCCGCTTCTTACAAGCTACCGTAGCTCACCTGAAGTTACCGAAATGTTTGCCTCTATCCTTCCGGATGAGAAAAAGATGCTGGTTTCTTCAGTTCAGCGTTCGGGCCAGAAGACGACTGTAAAGGCATTTGATAAAGCATCTGAATATTTTTCAGAATTAAAAACCACAATTGACGAATTCGAAAAAATGGATGGACTGACTGCAGTTATCTGTATGAATCAGTTTAATGTTGATAAAGTATGTGTCGGACTAGGTGATAAAGCACCCCATGTAATGGCTGAGCACGATACTCTCCCTAAAAAAGGCGCCTTTCTCATAGAACTGGCATTAGCAAAGGGTCTGGAGTTTGATCATGTAATTTTAGCGGATGCTGACTCTGACACTTATCCTGACACAGAACTTGGTAAGCATTGTCTTTATACTGCAATGTCACGTGCCACACAGCATTTGGCAGTTCTTGCCAATGGAGAACTGGCTCCAAACATAAAGCATTAGGGAGCACATCATGGTTTTAATAATTGCGATACTTGTTTTATTCATACTGCTTTCCTATATTCTCGCTGCCTATGCTGTGAGAGGAAAACGCGCAACTCTAAGCGAAACTGCAGATTACGAGCAAAAGACCTTCCCTGAAGGCGCCTCATATATTGGAAAAGGAACTCCTTATACAATCGAGGGCTATGAGGGCTATATTCTGCATGCAGAGCACCTTACTTCGCCTGTCGGTGACGGAAAACATTTTGTCATCGCAACCCATGGCCATACCTCCACACGCCACGGCGTGCTCAAATATGTCCCAATATACTTAAGACGCGGCTATGACTGTATTATTTATGACCTAAGGGGACATGGAGAGAATCTCTATCAGGGAAAAGATAAGATGCCCCTTCGCTTTGGCCGCAAGCAGATATGTTATTTTTCCAAGAAAGAATCACAGGATCTTCTACGTGTGATCGATGATACCAGAAACCGATATGGTAAAGACATCGTTCTCGGCCTTCATGGCGAATCGCTCGGTGCCGCATCTACTGTCGCTGCACTTGCATTTAAGCCCGATGTAGCCTTTGCTGTTGAAGATTGCGGCTTTGCAGACATCATAAATGTCCAGAAGGTAGGGCTTAAATTCATGCACCTTCCCACCTTTTTGGTATATCCGGCTTCTATTATGTCCAAGGTATTATACGGTTATTCCTTCTCGGAAATAAGGCCCGAAAACGCTGTTAAAGACAACGATATCCCCCTTCTTGTAATGCATGGCGAAGCTGATGATTTCATTACATGGGACAATGGAAAAAGAATTTATGATGCCCAGAAAGGCTTTAAGAGGATGGAACTTTTTAAAGGCGCCGGTCATGCTGGCTCCTTACTTTCAGATCCTGAAAGATATGAAAGAATAGTAAATGAATTTCTGGATGACTGCCATCTGTAAAATTTCATAGAAACTGCATTAAAAAAGGACTATCTCAGTAATCTTACCAAGATAGTCCTAATTTTTTAGTCCTCAGGCTTGAAGCCTTTTACTTCTCCGGAATCGTCTGTGCTATTATTTGTAGGTTCAACATTTGTATATGTAACATCTCTGTTGCCTGTATAATTTGGATTTTCTTCCATAACTACTGCAGCAACGATATAAGCAACAAAACCGAATCCTGTAGTAATTGCAGCCAGTGCCCATACGAGTCTTACTACTGTTGGATCCCATCCAAAGTACTCAGCGATGCCCCCGCATACACCTGCAACCTTCTTGTTTAAGCTTTTGTACAACTTCTTTTCATTCATAGCCTTACTCCCTTCAGTTTTAAGTTTATAGAAAACAACGTCTGTATTTATTTGATAGTATAAGTATATACGTGCTTTATCATTCTATAAACACTTCTTTGTGTGGAATACACACAGATAATTCTCTTTTTTGGCGTCTTATGTACATATATGTTATATAACATATATCATTTATGACTTCATCATTTTCTTTGCCTTCGATATTTCAAAATACTTATCCAGCTTTTCTCTGAGTTCTGCCTTACCAATAGTCTTAAGAAGGTAATCCGCTGGTTTCAATTTCATGGCAGTTATTACGCTCTCTCTGCTCTGCTGTCCTGTCAAAAACATTACAGGCACTTCATCTGTATCTACATCACTTTTGAGCATCTCATATATCTGTGGGCCATTTGTTATCGGCATCTGATAATCCAGTAAAACAAGATCCGCTTTATTTATAGTCAGCCATTTGATCGCCTTGATGCCCGAATTAACCATTACGACCTGATATGCATCTTTTAGCCACTCTCTTATCATCTGCATGTAGGTAACATCATCGTCAACGATAAGAATAGTCTTCCTCATTTGCTGGAGCATCATCTTGTCGAACTGATCAACAACTGCGTCCAAAAACTTTTTCATGTCCAAAGGTCTCTCGAACCATGCGCTTATACAGTTAATAGGAACCGTCTTGATAAGCTCTTCATAGTCTTCCTTCTTGCCCACAAGCATAAGGTTCTTTTCTTTCTCCATACAAAGATCTTTCAAGAAGACCAAAAAAGCCGGATCATCAGAAACAGTCTCATCCATGTAGTACACGATGAGTTCTGAATTCTCTGACGCCTTTTGAAGCATCTTAATATCAAGCGGCACGTAAATGCTGTTGAAGCCTAATTCATTGAGCTTCATCTCCATTCCATGTACCGAAAAGGTTTCCTGTGAGCTTATGATCAGCACATTGTTTTTTTTCATAGAATCCTCCAAACATTATATATCCATAATACCATGAATAGCGTCCCAGTCCAGCTTATTCAGACATACTTTGATATCTGAGATCATTTTCTCCTTCTCCGGTGGGAGCTCATAATTCTGGAAATATTCTATCGCTCCCTGAACCAACGAAAAATCTTCTGCACTTACATACTCTTTAAGGGCCATGATCGCGTCATTCATTTCCTCGCTGCTCATTGGCTTTCTGCCTTCTTTTTTCATATTATTACTAAGAAGCTTTAAATATTTTCTGTACTCCGAGATAAAGGAAGCATGTTCGTTCCTTATATACTGTAAATCCTTTTCATTTCCTGCTCTTTCAAGTGCGGCAGCCATTGCTGAGAGTATCATTGCACCTATTATCCTCGAAGTACTCTTTAGCGCATGAACCTTTATTGTATAGTTTTCAATGTCCTCTGCCGCAAAGTACCCGTCCAGTGCTTCAATATTTTCATCAGCATGGTCAAAAAAGACATTTAATGCCGACATATATCCATCAGCAGTTTCACTGTTTTTAAGCCCCTTGTGAATATCTATGAGTGGAGCATGGACAATCCATTCGGGAAGCTTGGCTCGTTCTGCCTTAAACGCAGCAACTTCAGGATCTTCCGGAGTATCATCATCCTCATTTTCGTTCGGTGCCTTTGAGATATCTCCCCATACAGCCCTTTCAAGAACTATCCCTACTCTCTCAATCAATACATCCGCCTTCACAGGCTTTCTGATGATATCAGCAGCTCCTTTCTGGCTAAGAATGCTTTCGCTGTCATCGCTCTCGTCCGCTGTCATAAAGATAAACGGTACATTCCCGGCACCTTTTTCCCTAAGTTGCTCTTGTAGTTCAATCCCGGACATTTCCGGCATTTTCAGATCTGAAATGACAAGATCCGGCGAATTACTGACAAAAAGCTCTAAGGCTTCCTTCCCGGAGGACGCCAGAATTGTCTCATAATTGTTTTTTAGCGCTCTATCAGCTATTTTCAGCATCATTGGCTCGTCATCAACAATTAGGATTTTCTTCACTGTTTTTCTCCTTAAAATACTCGCCCTGCATCAGGTTACATCCCATTCCGCGAAGCATCTCCATTGTATCCCAGTCATCTACTCCCTGTACGACAGCAGGAAGAGAAATATTGTTCAGCATCTGTATCATTCCGGAAAGAAGTGCTCTTCCACTTTCACTGGACATCTCTGAGACCATACGCTTATCCAGTCTGACATGGCAGAATGGAACCTCTATAAGATGTTTTATATTGGAATAGCCAATTCCATAATCATCAAGAGCCAGTTTATAGCCCTGTAACGACAATTTTCTGATGTTGTCCTCAAGTCCTTCACCGACAGAATCATATCCGAATTCCTTTATTGAGAAACATATCTGTTCCGGATGAACCTGATACTGGCTTCTTAGGTTCCATATCCTCTCAGTAAAGTTTTTCTGCATTCCAAGAGCAGAGGATAGATGAACTACAACAAACAAAGCCCCGCTATTTGCAAGATTTCCCGCACCAACGTATGCAAAAACCTGCTCGATCGTGTATTCATCCAGAATAATTCCAGCGCCTCTTGCTCTGGACGCCTCTTCAAGTGTTACTCTGTCGATTTCTCCATAGATATCATCTTCTACGCTGGTCACAGCCTCAATATACTCAATTTTCTCGTCCTGAACAGACCAGATTGGCTCATAACCTATCTTCAATTTCTGATTATCTATGGCTTTATTTAAAATCTCATCAAACTTATCTTCAATCTGATAAGCTCTGGTCTCAATAATCTGCTTAGCATGGAAATAAATCTTATTATGCGCAAAGCGAGAGAAATTATGTCCAAAATGCAGGAGTTCATATACAGTTTCTATATCCTCAGGGAACTTGATAGAAACAACCTTTAGGTCAAATCTTGCTCCACTTTCGAATATATTTCCGCTCTTTTTACGGACTGTCTCCCTAACCTCAGGTATTGCCTGAACCGGGTTATAATCAAGGTCTTCGCATATAATATAAAATGCCCCGGGTGCTTCAAAATAAATTTCGTTTGTTATTTTTTCTTTTTTTGCATATGCCGCAATAATCCTCTCAATGGAATGAAGATATCCGAAGTAAGCCTTATCTCCCAGATATCTTCTGAGTTCGTCGGCATTATTTATATTAGCGATTATTACCTGTACCTTCTGCCCTGTAGTATTGATTTTTCCCATTTCTGAGATGAAAGCATAAAAGCTAGGCAGTCCCGTGATAATATCAACCTGCCGCTCCGCTTTTTGTACGAATAATACTACGAACAGAAGCGTCATACTTGTAAAATAGCACTCAATCTGGAGTTCCGGAACCAGATACTGTATTAGTACTCCAATTGCATTAAGTACATACAGCATCCCAAGGGATATCCACTCTGACAAGATAAGCATTTCCCTGTTGGCTATCAAAAAGGCTACACCAAATATCATATAGATCAGTGCAACTATATAAAGAACAATAATGAGCTCACCACGCTCATACCCATTTTCTGTTGTGATGTTAAATATTGCATGAGTTTTTGGATTAGTGATCAGGAATACCACCATCACAAGGTATGGTACAAGAATCAGAAGCTGTTTCCAGAAAGCATTGATCTTATACCATTTTCTCGTTACAGAAAACAAATAGTACGTGTAAACCACGATTATCCCGTCACGGAATAGAAAATAAAAATAATCTATCACTGTGGCAAGTGCCACCTTCACCTCAGACACAGGGAGGCGCTGAGTTAACAGATTTCCCAAAATATCAGTCAGTGCCGCTCCAAATGCGACACAGATCATGAGTATCAGTAACTTATTGGCTCGTCCCTTAGTCAGCCTTCGTGAAATTGTCGCTATGATCAGTATGACATATATTGGAATCGATGCTATTCCAAAGCACAGTATATTACCGCTCATTCACTATTTCCTCGAGTACATAAGCCCAAATGTTCCTGGTCCGCAGTTTATAGATACAGAAGGACATGCCTTTTGAATATAGATTTTTTCAAAAGATATCTCTTCTTCAATATCTTCTTTGATATCCTCTATGTCAGCCCTCTTGATTCCTGAATATGTTATAAAAAGAACAGATTTATCAACATCATCAGGATTGCCAAAAAGTTTTTGCCTATATTTTTCCCTGGCTTTATCTATTCCACCACCCCACAGTCCCGCAACACCTATTGAGGACCGGTTCATAGTCATCATCGGATGGAGCATGAAAGCATCACACAGCTTGTGCATCCTATTCGAAATATGACCACTCTTATACATGTAATTAGTGGTATCGATAACAAAGGTGCTTCTGATCTTTTCCTTCTTTTCTTCAATCTTCTCTACTATCACATCAGGGTCAAGGAGACCACTCTCAGAAAGCTCTTTTGCATAAAGTACAAGGATTCCTATTCCACTCGACAGCTGCGCCGAATCTATAATCCTGACATTGTAGAAAGCCAGCGCTGCTTCACAGGCATTTGCGTATGCTCCGCTTATATGCTTTGCCATTGATATATGAATAATATGCTGTGCCTTTGTAAGCTGTTCAGAGAAAAACTCCTCGTATTCTTCAACAGAAGGCGGCTCGGTCTTGGCAACAGCTTTGTCATCCTGCATACATCTGACAACCGCATCGCTGCCGGCTTCAGCCGTATCATAGAAGATACCGCCGGAAACATTTATCTTGAAATTAATGATAGGAATATTAAATTTTGCCACCAGTTCCGCAGGAATATCTGCAACACTCTCTGCTGTTATCGCTATAGGTACCTTTTTCCTAATTTCTCTTACGATGCTGTCTGACTCATATTCCTCAGATTTCTCATCTGTTGCTTTTACGATATCAGGCGGAAGGAGCCTTCGAACTGTGTTCTCCAGTTCTGTTGAATCAACCGGCTTGACGAGATACTCATCAAAGCCCTCTCTCTTGTAAAATGCCTGATTTTCTCCCCCGGCATTAGCTGTAAGAGCCACAACAGGGGTTTTCTTACACAATCCTCCGTCCTGATCTTTAATAGCATGAAAGCACTCAACTCCGTCAATTTTAGGCATTAAATGATCCATCAGGATAAGGTCATACCTATGTAAAAGAGTCATATTCAGACACTTTTCACCGCTGTCAGCCGTATCAATCTGCATTTTTGTATCTTTAAGAAGCTTTTTTACAACAAGAAGGTTTGTTGCGTTATCATCGACAACAAGGATTCTTGCATCCGGTGCCTCAAAACTCTGGTGATATCTGTGTGCATCTTTGATCCTGTTCACTTTATTCGAATCAAAATCGCCAATAATACTTTCGTCTGCAATCTCCTGCTCGATTGAAACAACAAAAGTAGAGCCCTTCGTATAAACGCTGTTTACAGAGATCGTTCCTCCAAGAAGCTCCACAAGCTGCTTAACTATCGAAAGTCCCAAGCCCGTGCCCTCAATATACCTGTTTTTCTCTTCATCCTCGCGTCTGAATGCGTCAAACAAGTGTGGCATACTCTCTTTTCTGATTCCTATACCGGTATCTTCAACTGAATAGGTTACAAGTGCCTTTCCAGCATCAGTCTTGGTACAGTGCACGGAAAGGGCAACATAACCCGAATTCGTGTATTTTACAGCATTATTAAGCAGATTTATAAGAATCTGCTTAATCCTGACTTCATCGGAAAAGAGCTGAGAGGGCATACTTGGATCCACTGAAATAATGAATTTAAGGCCTTTTTCATTAGCTCGTATAAGGGTCATGCTGACAATGTCCGAAAGCATCTTGCTGACGTCATACTGAACCTTTACGATATCCATTTTTCCGGATTCAATCTTCGACATATCAAGTATGTCATTGATAAGTGACAAAAGAATCTTTGATGCAGCCTGAATACTTCTTGCATTCTCAGCAACTTCATCACTTACAGTCTCTCTGAGTGTCATCTCATTGAGACCGATTATTGTATTGATAGGGGTTCTGATCTCATGGCTCATGCTGGAGAAAAAGCGATTTTGCGCCTGATTCAGCTCCTCAATCTTCTTGGCCTGAGCCTTGGCCTTTTCACTTTCTTCCAAATACAGCCTGTACTGAATCTGAACCATAAAATATACTGCAAGTCCAACCAGCAGGATTGATACGATCGAATCAAGGTACCATGCAAAGTGGACATGCAACGGCAAAAGATGCGGCCAAAAATATCCGATCGTGTAGAGTGCAGAGATCATAACCGTAAGAGCAGTCAGCATGATTACTCTGAACTTTCCTACCAGAATGATGCCTATATACAAATACGTAAATACAAACCATATAATACCGCCGCCAGTCAGTCCTCCACCAAACAGAAAGACAACCGGGACGATTCCAAAGACTATTCCGGCTGCTATTACCGAAGCTCCGAGCTGAACCTTATCTTTTTTAACCGCAACAATAGTGATGATTGGCACAACAAGAATCGTAGATACAAGCACAAGTATCTCAGCTAAATTCTCGCCAAGGATAACATCTGCTATTATTGCAAAAATAAGCGAAACCATGCCTATAAACGTAAGCAGAATAAATATCTTCGCTCTTGTTGTTCCGCCCAGATCAAGCATTTTACGGAAATAGAACTTTATTTTTCCAATCATAGTGCACCCCCTTCCGAAATAATATTCATCAGGGTTTCATATCCCCTCATGAATTCGGGGTGTTTTTCCTTTATAAACGCCTCATTTCCGCCTTTTGCAGCATCCTCCAATGCCTTTGCCATATTAGACAATTCAAAGGCTCCAATGAGCTTTGACGTGCTTTTTACGCCATGTACCCTTATCTCGTAATTCTTAAGGTCCATCGCGTCAAAATATCCTTTTATTTCCTCAAGCTTGCTATCTTTCTTGTCTGCATAGTCACCCAAAAGTTCTTCGTAAAACTCTGTATCTCCGCCGCAGTAATCAAGGCCGTATGCCGTATCAACCCCAGCCTCTTTGAGTTTTGTAATATAATCCTTTTCCTCTGCTTCTTTCTTTATAATGGTTTCTTTCTCTTTAGAATAGGCAACCACAAATTTGGGAAGCAGGCGGCGTAATACACGCTCCAGATCTGATATTTCAATAGGCTTTGGCACAAAACCGTCAAATCCCTCGGATATAAACATCTCTTTAGCAGAACTTATTGCATTTGCAGTCAGCGCAACAACCGGTATCTCCTTGTTTTCCTTCGCTGCATTGCGCTTTATGATGTGCATGGCTTCTACGCCATCCATAATCGGCATCATGTGATCCATAAATACGATATCAAAATCCTGTTTACCGCAGAGCTCTATAGCCTCTTCACCGCCGGATGCTGTAGTAATCTCCATTTGATACGCAGAGAATATTTCTCTCGCCACAATGAGATTCATATGCTCATCATCTACCACCAGTGCTCTTACGCCCGGGAATGTTACAATCTCATCTACCTCGATGCTATCCCTGTTAAAAACATGGTTCAAAAAGCTGGCAACCATGGTCCCATAGAATGGCTTGGGCAAAACAGTTATATTTGCTCCCACTTCACAGCCAACACCGCTCTCAGCAGCGATCAGCGCTACATTAAGCGTATTTGCCAAAGCATCTATATACTGCTTGTTATCAAGATACTCTCCTGTTCCAACAAAAAGATGCGTAACTTCTGAGTTTTTAAAGAGTTTTTCAAGTTCATCCTTTGTCTGCACTCTATAGAAGGGAATTGATAAGCCCTCGGAAAGATGCGCGATCATCTTCATGTAGTACTCACGAATCTTTGGATGCCCGGTCATCATAAAGCCGAGGAACCCTGCAGCCACGCACTTCTCACCATTATCTACTGATATGCATGGTCTTGAGTCAAAAATCTTCTGCGGAATGGTGGCAACAACTGTTGTTACTTCCTCACGACTGCTCTCAATAGACAAAAGACCATCCATAGACCTTGTAAGACCGTTTACAATCGGTATTCCAAGCCCTAATCCACCGCTGGCACGCGCTCTTGAACTATCTAGCTGGTAAAACTTCTCGTAGATATTGTCGATCTCTTCTTCGCTCATGCCAATGCCCGTATCTTTGACTTCTATCACAAGGTTTATGCCATATTCCCTTTTTATGGGGTACATTCTGACATAAACTCCGCCATCTTTTGTATATTTATAGCCATTTCGTATAAGATGCCATAAAACTCTTTTTATCTTACTTTCATCACCTATGAGAATTGACGGTATCGCAGGTTCAATATCAACAACCAGATCCAGCCCGTAATTATCGGACATTGATAATTCCGTGATCAGATCGTTCATCATGGAGCAGATCATATAACTATCATTGGCCACTGTCATTTTGCCCATATCAAGCTCTGTGAAGTCCAAAATATCGGTTATTTGCTCCGATACTCGGTGTCCGGCCAAAGAAATCGACTTAATCTTGCTCATATCCTGATCGGAAAGGTTCTCTTTCTGAAGGACATAGGATAAGCCGATTACCGCACTTATAGGAGTGCGGATTTCATGCGATACATTAGCAAGGAAATTATTAACACGCTCATTTTCCTTGCTGAGAGTGTCAATCTGATCGATATACTTGTTTTCCGCACCATACCACGCCCTGATAATTCTGTTTATCAGTATCGCACTGAGTGGAATCAGCATAAATACCATGGCAGTGCGAATAACGCCTTCGACGGACAGATCGAGGCCTTCAATCTTATTAGAAATTATCAGATGAACTATAAGACCGGCGAAAGAGACAGCAATTCCTGCTAAAATTAGCAGTCGCTCACCTAGAAAGGTGAAAAGGAATATCATGATTACAATAACTGCTCCGCAATCATAAACGGTTTTAATCTTGACGCAATAATAGAAGACCAGGAACATGGCAAATACACCGCAGACATATACCTGTGTTCTATGTGAAGCCTGATTCATAATATATACAATCCAGCATGCAGCTGTTCCGGTAACAATAACCGGTATCATCCATACTTCCCAACCAAGAATCATACTAAGTATAAGGATTGATAGCGCAAGGATGCTGGTCGCCATAATCATGCATAAATAGACTATCTTTTTTAGTTCGTTATCGACCCTGCCAGTTTCCACATAAGCCTCCTTATTATGCATTATAAGTATACTATATATCGTTAATTTATATTATTAAAAATGCATAAAACAAGCGGGGCTAGAAGCATTATTTCTCCCTAAATTTAATACGCCATAAGCACACTCTCCAATTTTTTTCAACCTCTACTTAAACGTTTTAATATATTTTTAATAAACTCAAAATAATTTAATAAAATCTTTATTTCGATAACAGAGATAGTACACAATTGTGAGTTATCATTTTCACAATGGATATTGTGGATTGTTTTACTGAGGAGAAACATTATGGAGAATCGATCACAGAACCAGACAGTTGGCTTAAAGAAAAATATTAAGATTGTTGATGCAGTCAGCTATAACGGAAGATATGTGGAGGCATCCACTCTTCGCACAAAGATCATTTATCTGTCAGTAGCATTGGCTGCGCTTGGATCAATGGTAATACTTTTATGGTTATAACCGGGCAAAGTTAATTAGTCTTTTATGCCCTTTAATAGTTTTTTGTTTTCATACATACGCGAATCAGCACGCTCAAATACAGACGCTACGCTTCTGTCATTATTGTAGCGCCCAAATCCGGCTGCTATAACTACATCGTTATTTTCTTTATTCTTTCTGTTTATATCGGCAATTTCCTGCATCAGAGTTTCAATATGCTCGTAATCTTCGCCCTGAACAACAGCCACAAATTCATCACCACCAACCCTATAAACAGGACTATGTTTGAAGGTTCTACATATAATCTCACAGCCCTTTTTGATAAACTGATCTCCCGCCTGATGTCCATAGGTATCATTTACAATCTTAAGGCCATTTAGATCGCACACTACTATAGCGAATTCCGGAGCGGAATCGCTTTCTATCATGTCATTTATTCTTACTTCCACGTCAACATAAGCATGCTTATTCTTTACTCCGGTAAGTTCATCCAGATTAGCCTTATCCCTGGCCGCAGAAAGATTATGAGCATACTCCTGTTCTCTTTTTACCTGTGCATCAATATTAGTAACACCAATAATTATCTGTGGACCATCTTTTTCCTGAACAATGGCAGCCTTTAAATTGACATATGTAGGCAGTCCATTGAGCATAAGCCTGTAATTGAGCGAGAATATTCCGGATTCCTCAATGCCCTTTAATATATTATCTTTTGTCAGCTGTGACATAATGATGTCGAGATCTTCATAATAGATCTTTTCCACAGCATTAGCCTGCGCAGCATTAAAGAAGTCACTGCCGCGCTTTTCTATTCCAAGCTCCTCATATTCGCTGGTGGTGCTATATTCGCTGTACTCATCAGTTTTGGGATCAACAGTATAAATACAAATATAATTACCGGCAAGAGCAGTCATTCTTGCGTATGCAATTCGCTCCTCTTTTGCTCTCTCAAGTACTTCTCGCTGCTTCATCTGCGAGTCAACATTATTAATACCTATTATGATATGACTGCCATCTGTCTTAATAGGTACAATTTTCATATTTACATATGTAGGTATATCTTCGAGCATGAGGCGATAGGAGATATTATACGCCCCTTCTGCATTAAGATGCTTTTTGATATTTTCCTTTGAAAAAGCCTCCAAAAAGCTTCCCTGATCATCAACAAAAACACGCGACAGAGCCTCTTCTCTGATCGTGTCAAAGAAGTTCTCGCCATGTCTTTCCATAGGAAGATCACCGTATGGGTTATCCGCGCCATACTCAACAAATCTATCATTCTCCATATTCACATAGTACAAGTCTATGTAATCTTCCGATAGAGCCCTGGCAACATAAGTATATGTGAGACTAAGATTCTGCGTGCTCTTGTCATTTGCTGATAAAATAACAACCGCTATCGCAGCAAATCCGCTGGTTTCATTAACAGCAATTCTTCTCACAAACAGCTGAAGCGAAACTCCTGTTGTCGTACGTTCATCCAGAATTGCTCTTTTTCCATCTTTACTACATTGAACAACCGCATTAACAACCGCTGCTCCCTGCCCATTTACGAGAGATTCTATATTAAATTCCTTTTTATAAGCAATACTTGGTAAATTCCTGTCTGAGAACTCTCTGTACGACTTATTTGCACGAACAATCCTGATTGTCTTATCACTGACTTCCATGATCACCATCGGAAGCGTATCAAAATAATTCGTCAGATACTCATCATGCTGCGAAATCTGAATGTTATAAAGATTAACTCTTCCTACCGCAGCATAATAATCCGCCTCAGCAGGATTCTCAAATCCTATCTCGGTTCCTTTCATATTGCGCGCATATATCTCTGCAATAGGAATGGGTTTGCAATAATACTCTCCCTGCAATTTAGTGCAGCCTATTTCTTTTAAAAACTCTGCCTGTTCAGCAGATTCTACGCCCTCAGCAACAGTCTCGATACCAAGAGCCATTATCATCTTTATAAGCTCGGCAAGAACAATCTTTCCTTCCTCACTTTTATCCTCGCCTATCTGCTTAACAAAGAGCATATCAAGTTTAATAAGATCGAAATGTATTCTCTGAAGTATCATCGGGGATGAGTATCCACTGCCGTAATCATCCATCCATACCTTAAAGCCAAGAGACTGAAAGCGCTCAACCTGCATCTTAATAAACTCAAGATCATCTGCAACCATACTCTCAGTAATCTCAATAACAAGGTTCTCTCTTCCAACTCCGGACTCGTCAACTCTGCGTCTGATTTCTTCTACCATATCGCAAGAATAGAAGTCAGATCTTGAGAGATTTACAGACTGCGGAACCTTATAATAGCCTTTGGCTTCCTGATCTTTAAGCTTTTCAAGAACCCTCTCGACCATATACAGATCCAGTTTATAAATAGTACTCTCTTTTTCCAGTATTGGAACAAATTCAGACGGAGACATAAAGCCCTTCTCAGGGTCTCTCCAGCGCGCAAGCGCTTCTTCTCCACAGACTTTACCATTTGAAGTACGAATGATGGGTTGGAAATAGACCTCTATCCAGCCATCACTTAGTGCTTTATCAAGATTTCCAACAAGATAACGGCGTTTTTCAATGGTCTTTATCATTGACTCATCAAAAAACACGAACTTTGATGTAAATGTATTCTTCGTAGCATCACAAGCCATCTTGGCCCTGTCACACGCTGTTGTAACAGTTATAAAGCCCAGATTATCCTCGTAGATACCTATTCTGATAGGTAGTGTTTTCCCATCGTTAAGAGTCTTGGTTTCCTCAAAAACATCGAGAAGATATGCCTCCAGCCCATCTCGCTTTGTGTAAATAGCAAAGTGATCCGCGCTGAATCTGCTGCAGTTTTCCGCGCCAAAATGCTTGATAAGGATTTTGGAAAAAGCCCTGATGAGCTTATCGCCCTCAGCAAATCCATATCTCTCATTAAAGGTCTTCATGCCGCAAAAATCAACAAACATAAAAGCAACTTCATGCCCGCTGTCCTTGAGCGCATCCCTGCCATAATCGGCGAGGTCAAAGAAATACGACATTCCCGGAAGGCCAGTCAGATAATCATAATTGGCCTTTTTGTACATGTTGTCTTCTTCAATGCTCTTGCCAAGAACATATCCTATTTCGTCATTATCATTACTGTTTTTCTCGGAAAACGCGCCCTCATCGTTGTACCAGATAATAGCAAGTCTGCGACTATCCGGCTTCTCTATATGTTTGCCAAATGCATGTATGACTTTGTATTCACCTTGCCTGCGATATCTGAAAAGAACATTGTAATCTTCATCAGACGCAATAAATTTAGTGGTTGCTTCAGAAACTCTATCAAGATCGTCAGGATAAACATTTCTATACATATCGTTATCCATCTGGTAATAGGCTTCTCTTTTGTTCTCAAAACCGAATATTTCACAGAATCCTGCTGAAAGGGCAATAATAACTACACGCTTATCAATATACTGATAAACGGCAATAGGGATACAACTATCTTCAATAAGACTGAATTCATCTGGTCTGTATCTGTATTGCTCCACTGACGGCCCTCCAATGCAGGCCAAACAGCCTGCTCTAGTTCTCGGCTTCTATCATCTTTCCTCGTAAGGCATACGAGATAAGGAATACATATATAAATCCAATACAAGCAGTTATGAACTGGTATAAAGAAAATGTGGTCTGAAAAACATGCATTTTTCCCCTTAATGGGCTCTCTGCAGGAATGAACGTAGGCAGAAGCCAAAGCGATATGGTAAGTCCCATAAATACGCCTTTAGCAAGTGCACAGAGAACAGCCTTGACCATATTTAGAGGATTGAAAGCTGCTTTTCTCGGCAAAGTCAGATCCTTTTTCAACAAGAAAAACACAGTGACTGCCAAAACGATATTTCCAAGCATGATAAAAACCAGTATGGCCGGAACAGCCATCATAACAGGCGATGCTGCCAAAATATACGCTGTTATAGGAGTGATAATGCTTAGTATTATCGCGCAGGGAAGATTAACAGTAAGAACTGCCATCACGATGCAGGCATTTATGATCGGTCCGGTAATAAATATACTCAGATTCTTAAAGTACTGACTGACAATGCATATTGCCAGCAAAATTCCGGTTGTTGTGAGTTGCCTAGTGCTGATAAGTTTTGTCTTTTTTTCCATGATAGTCGTATGTCCTTTTATTTAATCGTTTAACCATACAACTATTTTATCACTCATATTGGTCAATTGCATAGATTTTCATCTTAGAAAATCAAGGATCCATGTATATTTATAATAATTTATAAACGTTTTAAAGAACAGTAAGTTGACGCAATTTAGAGAATTTTAATATATATATAAATGCTTTGACGATAGCCCCAGAATGTTAGATAATATGGATAGTGGGGTAATTGAAGGAGAAACTGTATGATTAATGGCAAAAAGGTTGTTGCATTATGCACATATAGAGTTTATGATCCGCAGCTCTTTGAATTTATAACAGAACTCAATGAGCTTCTTAAGTCTTTCAATTCCCGCCTCTTCATATACACAATGAACTCCGAGATAGGCAACTCTGGGGATTATGAGGCTGAGGCGCACGTTTATGACCTTATCCAGTATGATAAAACAGATATTGTTGTCATCATGGATGAAAAGATCAAATGCCGGGAAATTGTTCAGCATATCATTGATAGATCCAATGAAAATGATGTTCCCACAATAGTCATAGATGGCGATTATGAGAAGACCACCTTGGTTAAATTTGACTACAGGAAGGGCTTTGAAAATGTTGCCAGACATATAATCGAATATCACAAGGTTAAACGGCCTCATTTTATGGCCGGAAAGCGCAACAGTGCTTTTTCTGATGAAAGAATTGCTGTTTTCAAGGAAATTCTTCAGGATAACGATATACCTTTCGAAGACAATATGCTCAGTTATGGCGATTTTTGGTCTGATCCATCAAGAGCTGAGGCCCAGAAACTATTACAGCGCGAGCAGCTTCCACAAGCCATTATCTGCGCTAATGATATTATGGCGATAAATGTCTGCGATGTCTTTGCGGAAGGCGGTGTCAAAACTCCGGATGACGTGCTTATTTCAGGCTTTGATGGCATTGATGAAGCCTTTTTATCAACTCCTGGAATAACAACTGCTATTTGTGACAATAAGCAGCTTGCAGCTTCAGTTGTAGAAGCCATAAACGGCGTTTTTGATGGCAAAAAAGAGATTACCTGGTTCATCGAGCCAAGATTCATTCCAAATGAGTCCTGCGGATGCCCCAGATGCAATTTGAGCTCTATTTCAGCCGTATCAGCACTCAACAACAGATTTTATCATCATCAGGATGATATACATAAAATGCAGACCCTCACTTCCAAGATCATGGCCAGTGAGAAAGTCTTTGATTTCATCGTACACATCAGAGAAGCCATCCCTGAAAACATGTGTATTGTAGTAGAGAATGCCTGCTTTGGAGTTGAAAAGAACTATTATCTCGAGGATGTTGAGAAGACAACGCAAAGTATAATATATAACTCAAGAGAAACGACAAATAATGTAGTCAGATATGATTGCGAGAAAATCATTCCCGATCTCGACGAGATTCTGGAAAAAGGTTATCCGATCATATTCAACGAACTTGAATACATGGGTAAGACAACCGGTTTTGTCTGCTACTCTTTTGAGAGATATGACCTTATAGACTATACCAAGACTCCTGCAATGACTAACTGCATTAGCATGGGTATATCCGGTTTTATCACAAGGCGATATCAGAACTATCTGCGTGATAAGATTCAGAAAATGTATCAGTATGATGGTCTTACAAATCTTTACAACCGCCTTGCGTTCCTCTCAATATTCAATGAGCTCAAGGAAGAGCCATCAAATATTGGCAAGACTATGACCATTATCATGGCCGATCTTAACGGCCTTAAGAAGATCAACGACACCTACGGCCATGTTGCAGGAGATCAGGCTATCGCAACTGTTGCAAAAGAGCTTAAGGCAGCCTGTCCTTACGGCTCAATCTGCGTAAGATATGGCGGAGATGAAATGCTTGCTCTTGTTTTGGGCGACTGCAGTTCTTCAGATATCATATATCAGATTGAAGATAAACTTCAGGAACACAGCGAAAACCTTGGATACACCATATCATCAAGTTTTGGTGCATATACAACTATTTTTGACAAGAATCTTGACCTTGACACCATCATCGGAATCGCTGATGAGCAGATGTATAGAATGAAAAAGAGAAAGCGCAGATG
>JAEEGL012414985.1_pt1 | contig 32966 bp, 13 predicted proteins | sample 9134231 | NCBI WGS metagenome assembly JAEEGL01 (sample SAMN16246548, study PRJNA631951) | gut metagenome | biome: gut microbiome; feature: rumen; material: fiber-attached | host: Bos | place: Iran: Karaj | collected 2018-10
ATAATGTATAATGTATAATTGGCTGCGCGCGCCGATTTACACGCTACGTTTGACATTTACAACTCTCGGTCAGACCTGATGACAGAGCGCTCTAATACCTCGGCGAAAAACAAACTGTAGTCTCTGCGACGACAAACTATAGTTACTCGTGCAACCAACTATAGTTCCCGCGCCCGACGACCCCAACGGAAATATTGAAAAGTTGAATTATTGAAAATGGAGACAAAAAAGCTCCGCAGCGTTGGAGAGACGCGGCGGAGCTTGTATGTTGGTGACAAGCCGTCAGGTGAGATTACTTCCTACGGTCGACTCGTGGCTGTCCGTTGACGATGTATATTCCTTTGTGCCTGTTGGGAGTTGCCCCAACGCAAAAGAAGAGCGGGCGAAGGAGGGATGTCCCCTGGCTTCGCCCGCTGAATGAGGGTGCTGGTTGGCTTGTGCCGGCGGCAGTACGTCCGGCACGCAGGTTTGCAGATGAAATTACTTCATCCGGAATACCCGTGACTGGCCGTCGGCGGTCGTCTGCACCACGATGAGGACTCCTTGAGCGGAGTGGCGGTGGCGGTCGAAGTGGGCTGCAGAACCGCTGTAGACGAGGACACCGGAGGTGGTGTAGACGGCGATGTCGCCACTGAGTGCCGACGGGTTGAGGACGCTGTCGTATCCGCTGCCACCGATGATGAAGGGCTTGTGGTAGTTGCCGAGATGGGTGTCGCGGCGGAAGTTCAGGATGGTGGCGGGCTGCTCGTCGTCAGAGAGGGATGATACTTTTGCCTTGAGCACGAGGGGTTCGTTCTCTGTGACTCCGCTGACGATGAGGAGGTAGAGTCCCTTGACGAGATTCTTCACGGAACGTCCGCGCAGTTCTCCGTTGTTGTCGTAGGCCTCGATGTAGTCGGCCGTGAGGGGCTTGCCTTCGGGGTCATAGACGGAGCAGGTGACGGCCATGTTGTGGGGGTAGCGGAAGTTGGCCTTGATGCCAGCTGTGGTGCTCCAGACGGTGTCGGTGTGTTCGGGCACGTCGCTGGGGAAGGTGAAGGTCTTGGTGTCTGTGGCCTGTGAGGTGTAGACATATCCCCTACCCGGCTCGATGACGTCGAGGTTTCCGAACCACTTGCCGTTGACATACTGGCAGAAGGCGGTCTGGCTCTTGATGATATCGAACTCCTCGGGTTGCAGTCCTGCGAAGGCTTCGTCGACAGTCATGTAGGTGGCGGAGGGGACACCCACCCAGTTGGCACCCGGATTGATGGTGATGGGGTGCTTGGCTGGATTGACGGTCTGTCCGGCGACATAGAGGTCTGCGCTCTGGTTCATCTGCACTTTCATCATGGTTCCTGCGCTGATGTTGGGGTTGCCGGTCCACTTGCGGTTATCGTAGTAGTAGACGGAATCCTGCATCTCTACGGCGCTGGCCTTTCCGGCTACGGGGCTGAACACCTGGTTGAGTTCCTGATGTGTTGGTGCGACGTAGAGCGATACCCAGTTGTAGTTCTCGTTGAGGGCGAGTGTCTGCAGCACCTTTTCATCGTTCTCCCAGATGACGGGCTTGTTGATGGTTCCTACATATCCGTCGCGTACGAAAGAAATCTCCTGCGACACATTTGTGAGGGGATAGGTGGATCCTGTGGATGCGTCGTAGAGGCGGAACATGAGTTTTGACTTTTCGTTGGCCATCTGCTTGGTGCCATAGACGTAGAGGAAGACGTAGTAGGCATCGGTGCTGGCATAGTATGCGGGCTGTGCTACGCCGATGCACTCCTCCTGTTCGTTGAATGCTGCCACGATGTCGTTGGGGTCGTTGGAGACGACGCCGTCGAACTTGATCTGTCCGATGATAGTCATGCTCTCGCCATAGACGGTGGGCTTCCAGTCGGGCTTCTTACCTTCGACGCTGAGGCAGATATCGAGCGGGGTGTCGATGCCTTTCTTGCCGCGGGCGCTGACGGTGGAGAAGTACTTGCCGATGGCGTTGCCGGCCTTCACGGTGAAGGTGACTTCCTTGGAACCGTGGGCGAAGATGGTGCCGCTGGAAGGTGTTGCCTCGAGCCACGAGGGCAGCTCGGCGAAGGACCACTCCTGATCGGCGGGACCGTTGTTGCAGAGGGTGGCGGTGAAGGTGCCTTCCTGACCAGCGAGAACGCTGTAGTCTACCTCATCGGTGTTCCAGCTGAGGGAGTTCTGCTTGACGACAAAGCTCCAGGTGATGGGATTTCCGACGTTGGTGTGGAGGTCATAGTATCCTCGCAGGGTGGTGAAGACGGTGCATCCTTCGAGTGCCTCGGGGCTGTGGTCGAGGGTGAGCGATATGGTGCGCTCGTCGGCCACGAAGGTGAAGTCGAGGTTCGTCTTGTGGGGAGCCACCTTCAGTCCGGGAGCGGAAGTGGAGGCTGCCAGGGTGACATTGGCGCTGTCGGCCACGAGTGTGGTGGAAGCCGTAGCCTCGTATCCCATGTTCTGCAAGGAGAACTCATAGATGCGCTGGTCGTATTCATCATAATAGGTCTTCTCCATGGGCCAGTAGCCGACGAGTCCCGGGGTGTTCTTGCCGTCGATGCGGTAGTACATGCGTTCGTCGATGGTCTCTGCGGTGTTGGTTCCGTGCCAGAGGCGCACTTCGTCGAGGTTACCCTTCATGTTCTGGCCGAGGTGCAGCTTAGCTCCAGCGAGGGCCGGAATCTTATCGGAATTGAGGTTGCTGAGTACGGGCACTCCGTCGAGAATCAGGCTGGCGCCACTGCCTCCAGCACCCTTGAGCACGTTGAGAGCGATGTGGTGCCACTGCTGGTCGTTGATGACCTGTGTCGTGGCATAGACGACGCTGTCGGCCATGAGGCAGAGGGCTCCGTCCTGGAGGTGGATGTCGAGTTTCTCTCCGTGGTCGAGCACCATCAGCTTGGCATCGGCGGACTGCTCATCCACCTGTGCCCACATCTCTACGAGGTAGCTGTCGATGTTTCCGACAGAGAGTCCTCCAAGGGGTATTGCTATGCCGCTCTTGTCGATGGCGACAGCGATGTTCTCGTTCTCCATGTACCAGCCGTTGGACGAGGCGAGGATCATGTGGCGGCTGCGTGCGCGGTCTTCAGACTTGGAGCCGTGGCCCTCGTCGAGGCGCCAGTAGCCGAGGATGGAGGGCGTGGCGGGGCTCTTGCCGAGGTACATCTGTGCCTTCACGGTGGTCCAGGTGAGTGCCGCACTGAAGAGTGAAATCTCGTGCATGGCTCCCTTCAGCCCACGGCCGAGGTAGATATTGCCTTCGGCGGTCACGGGGCTCACGGGCACATCGATCATCAGGTTCTGTTCCTGGTCGCCGTGTGCGGCGTGGGCAGTGATGGTATGTGCCTGGTGATCGTAGGTGAGTGCGATGTAGGACCAGGTACTCAGTGGCAGCGCCTCTTTGGCCTTGTAGGTCTGGAGTGTGCCGAGCGAGTCCTTCATTTCGAAGGCGAGGTAGCCCTGTGCATCGATGTTGAGTCTGAAGTAGTTATTGCCTTCGCCGTGCTGGTAGAAGGTGCCGTCGGCGCCGTCGGTCTTCACCCATCCGCAGAGGGTGAACGATGTTCCGCCGAGTGTCAACTTGCTCTGGGAGGTGGCGGCGGGCTCCGAGGATCCATCGAGGCGGAGGGCCACATCGTGAGCTACGGAATCTGTGTTCAACACGCTCTGGATGATGAAGTTATCGACCTCGTTTAGGCTCTGGCTGTAGATGTCCTCGTTGAAGGTTATGCTGATGTTGTCGCCTTCGCCCAGGACGCCGTCGGCGGGTTCGGGCAGATAGATAGGCTTGGGCAGGGTGATGTCCTTGGTGACGTGGATGACATTGCTCTCGCCGAGAACGTGTTCGCTGCCCACGGTGCAGTCTGTGACGGCGCGGAACTCATACTCCGCGTCGGGGTATGCAATGCCGCTTCGCATATTCACCAAGGTGTCGATGGTTTCGGTGAGCGGACTCTCGTTACTGCCGGAGGGTGTGCCCTTGACCCAGCTGTGGATGGTGGTCCAGTCGGGGGCTCCCACCTTGCGCTGTTGCAGTCGAACGGCATTGAGGATGGAGCTGTCGAGACTGTAGCCTGATGCGCTGAGGACCAGGGTGCTGTCGGTGGCGGTGTTGACGAGTGTTCTGGAGGATGCGAGTGTGACGGGTTCTGCTGCAGGCTGGAAGTGTGCCGAGAGGTAGATGTCGTCGAAGATGCTGGGCTCACCCGGCGAGAAGAACTTGATGTGCAGGCTGTCGATATGTACGACTTCGAGATCGTAGGGTCTCACCTTCAGCGTTACGAGCAAGCTGTCCTTGGGTGCCAATGACACCTCATAGTTATGGGCGTTGGGCGCTCCGTTGATGGTGAGTTCAGACATCTGTCCCCACTTGTCGTCCTCTACCTTGAGAGTGAAGTTGATGCGTCGCTTGACGTTGGCGAGTGTGGGGTTGGTGAGTTTGAGTTTGAAGACGGCGGGTTCTCCGATGGGCACTCCGGTCTGCACGGGTTGTTCGCAGTCTATCTGTGGTGTCTCGATCTGTACGGTAGCTGCGGAGAGGATGTATTGTCCGGGATAGAAGTACTTTGTTCTCTCTTCGCCTTCGTAGAGTTGACTGGTCTGTCCGTCGGTCTGGCGGAAGATGTATCCCCAAGGCCCGTCATACATCTGTACTTCGTGCACATTGTCTGCAGTCTGGTCTTTGAGGTTGACGACATAGGTGTCAAATGAATTCGTGTTGGCCACGAATGCTGCAGATCCGTTGAGATCGAAAGTAAGAGAGAATGCGGCTTTGACTTCCTTGCAAATAGCGCCACTCTGACCTTCAGCAACGAGGGCATACTTCTGATAATTGTGAAGGTTGCTGGAGAGTTGCAAGCTCTCGTTGCTGGTTACAGTCTTGGTGTGGGTATAGGTGACTCCGGACCCGCTGTCAAAGCTATAAGTGTTTACGGGTTGGTCGTTACTCTGGAAGGTACTTACCTTAAGTGCCTCGTTGTATAAGAGATACCATTGCCACATCCTAATCTCAGAATTGAGGGTGACGATGGCATCCCAGATTTCTTCCTCATCCTTGTATTTTCCATCGACGGGCAGAAAAGCGGTATAGCTGGGTCCATAATAGCATGTGCTGTCGGCGTTGTATATCATCTTCCAGCCCTTGATAGCTTCATCTCCCCAGAGGAGTGAGTCGTTGTTGTTGGAACCAAAGCGCGGGTCGGATGGCAAGACGTCTGTCATATAGATGACGGAGTCTGTCAGGTTCCTGAAATTCTTGCGGTAATAATTCAGGGAATCGGTGCTGACCTCGCGCAGACGGGCTTGGCGCAAGCGTTTGTAGTTCGGTATCAAGTGATTGATGATATGATCTTGGGAATACGCGAATTCCGTCCCCAGGGTTTCGCCTGTGCAGATAACTTCACGGGTTCCCACAGCATAGCTGCCGTCCTGCTGGTCTACAAGCCTCACCTCCATGCCATCGCCATAGATGAGCGAGGAACTCAGACCCACGAACAAGTCTCCACGGGGGCCGTCGTAGTAGGGAGATGTGGATGTGGCATAATCCTCTTGCGTGGCGACTTGCCAGGAGACACCGCCATCAAGGTCGAGGGTTCCTTTCCAGCTCAGGCCCTTGCTCCGGCCTCCTTCAAGGGTAAACCCGGAATAGACATACAATCCTGGTGCTCCTTCAGCTATATCGACGTCGGAACCGCCTTCGTTAGCAATGTCGCTGCCCAGAGTGATTCCACCCTGAACGTGCAGTTTGAATCCCAAATTATGACTGGATCCTGATTTCCACAGCTGATTGGAGTTGCTGCCGAAGGGATCCGGGATAATATTGATGATTCGATCCGGAGCCTTCGTCACGCTGGTATTACCTGTCACTTTCGAACTGAAGACAATGCCCTGCAAGGCACCTTCGTATTCGCCATTCTTCCAGTCCCAGGAATATGTGTTTTTACCCACATCAAGACGGATGCTCAGCGGCTGGGTGTAGGGTGCAACCAGATTCGGTTCGATGGGTATGAACGAGTAGGTATAGGTGCCGGCGGAGTCGAGGGGCACACGATCCAACGTGTCGGCGGCTGTCACCCAGGGATTATTGAGGGTCAGGAGGCCGGTAGTGGTGGGCACACGCTGTTCGCGCTCGCTCTCCTTCACACCAGGGTCGTAGTTCATGTAGCGCTCAAAGGACGAGATCTTGAAATTATAGCAATAGTTGCCCGTGAAGATAGGATAGCCGTACTTGTAGGTCACCACATCGTCCTTCACGGTGTAGGCCATCACACTGTCGCCCAGTTCTCCGGCGGGGACTATCTCGTCGCCGAAAGCTCCGACATTGTTGTCGGTCTGCTCTACGGTGATGACGGGCGTTGCCATGTAGGTCTGACTGAAGGCCGTGTTGTATTTGAAGGTGAGGCTGTCGGTAGCATGGCCGAGGCTGTCGCGACTCAGCACCAGCACAGAGCTGATGGTGTCGAGCACGTTCGAGCAGTCGAGCAGCACCTTGTCGGAGAAGTAGGCCGAAGCGTCGGGGTTGTTATCCACGCGCGTGGAAATATAATAAGGTGCAGGAGGCAGCAGTACGGCGAACTCACCCGACTTCGGGTCGGTCTTGATGGTGATGTACTTCTCTCGGTCAACGCCGTCCTTGGTGCCGTCGACCCAAGCCTGGCTGTGCACACTGTCGCTGGCCGGTTCGTAGAACAGCGTGTCGGGGTTGCTCTCGAAGGTACCTTCGTCCTCATCCAGATTCACATTCATTCGGCGGGAATCCTCAGGAGTGCTGCTGGTGAGCAGCGTCAGCGTAGCAGCACCGATATTGGCCTTGCTCTGGCCGAAACCCAAGGGCTTCTGCCTCTCCTCGGCACCGCCGACCACGCGGCCGACGACGATGGCCTTCGTCATATCTGTGAAGGTCAGGTGGCTGATGCTGTCGTTGAAGTTATGCATTCCCGTTCTGGGATAGCGACCGGCATTGAGGAAGGTGTGGCCCTTTTTCTCCACATACAGCACGTGGTCGCCAATGCTCACGGGTATCGTGAACTCACCGTTCTCATTGGTCTTCACCAGGTTGCCGCGCTCGTCCTTCACCACCACGTCATCCACACGGAACGTGCAGTCCTTGACAGGATAGGTGGTGTTCTCGAAGTAAACCACACCTTTCACGTTGAAGCTCGATTCGTCGTTGAAGTTCTGCGGGTCGAAGGTCAGCGTTGTTGGCGACACATACACTGTGCGCTTCGTCGGGTTGAACTTGTGGACACCCTTTGTAGGGATAATCGAATAGGTTGTGCCAGCACCCATGAACGGAATACCGCTGACGGTGTAGGCGCCCTTGGTGTCGGTCATGCCGAAGAGCGAGAGCTGGTCGGGCGAGGGGATCGTAATGTTCGAGCGTACGCCGCCAATGAGCTTCGCATCGTTGTTGTTCTGCTGCTCGCCAGTCTTGGAGTAGTCATACACACTGGGCAGGGTGCTGACGCCCTCGTCGAACGTCCAGTAAGCCACCAGGCCGTCCTCCGTGCCACCGAGGAAGTGGTTGTAGTTCTGCTTCACATCGCGCTCCAGCAACTGGTAGTTGAAGAAACGGACGTCGTCAACGTAGCCCTTCAGCGTCTGCGTCGTATCGTTCTGCGTGGCCACGCTCACGAGGTCGCCCATCTGGCTCATGTCGAGAGACAGCTGGAAGACATCGGTCACCAGCGAGTCGTTGGCAATCTGATACAATGTCGCGGTGCCGTTGTTGTCGTAAGTCAGCGTCAGGTGGGTGTACTGACCTACCTGGATCCTATGCGTCGAGGTCTGGCTGGCAGAGCCGTTGCTGACGGTGAGCGTGTAGCCATTGGCGTCATCGTAGTCACCCAGCGCCAGACGCAGCTTGCCGCCCATATCCAGAAGACATGTGCCTGCTGCAAGTTCGGATTCCGGCTGCACATACATCTGAGCGCTGAACTTGCCCTTGAAGTAACTCTTGCGGTCGGCAGGAACCATCCACAGCACACCACTCTTGCCGCCGTTGACCTGCAGCGCATTGAACACCTGTGAGGTCGAGGCATCGGATTGCAGCGTGACCTTCACGCCCTCTACGGCGTAGTCACCGTTCTGGTAGGTGATGGAGCCATAGACGGTACCGGTGCTGCGCTCGAAGGCATCGGCCAACTGACGCGTGAACTCATTGTTAGAACCATTGGTCCGCGCCACTACAGCGTAGACATAATAGTAGCCTGCCGTAGCGTTGTAGTCGTCGTAGGAGGTGACAGGAGCCGTTTTCGTGCTCGTCTTCGTGGCCACCTTCATCCATTGCAGCGACTGGGCTTCTTCGGCAGAAATGGAACTGTTCTCTCCTTCGCCAATCTGATGACGATAGATGTCATAGACGAGGTTATCGTCGCCCACAATCTGCTGTGCCCATTCCAGATGGATGTGGTCTGTAAACGTGCCGTGCGAAGCCTTAAGCGACACAATTTGCGAAGCGTTCGGGCGACCGCTTGGAACCGTGGGGTCTGTGTGGAACGAGCATTCCTGAATATTATCGATTCGAACCATGTAGGCATAGGTCGATGTCGTGGAAATGTCCTCATCGGTGTAGGTGTATGACAGCGTCTTCGCGTTATCCACTTTCACACTCGCAATCTTGTCATTCGCTGTATAGTCCGAGGCAGAAATATTTGGAGCATCCGCCGTCACGACTTTGCGATAAACATCGAAGACATATCCCGAACGGTCCAACTCTGGGCCTATCGACCAGTCGAGCTTATAACCCGTACCCACAGCATGAGCCGACAATGCGGAAAGCGTTATCGAGCGCTGAAGCGAAGTACTCGTCTGAGCACTCAGCTCCGAGACGTCATCAGTCCACCCGTCGGGACGGAAACACACACGGTACGTGTACGTCTTGTCGTACTCCACTGCGTTGTCGTCATAGCTAAAGTTCGTACTGGATATGTCACCTTCTATCTGCTTCAGGAGCTGGTTGTCGCGGTACACGTCCCACGTACCCTTACGGTTCGTTGCATTCGCATTGCTAGCCGTCCAGGTCAATCGGATATTCTTGTTCCATACATTACCCGATGTACTCAGGTTCGAGGGATAAGGCAAACTCGTAGCGCCCTTCGAAGCGCTGGACGCAAACTCCAGCGAGTAGCCTGACAAACTGCGGTCAAAAGTCACGCGGATCAAAGAGATATAATCACCCACGCCTGGAGTCGTCAAAGTCACCGTCTCCTGAGGATTCTTCCAGTCCTCCCACAGACACACCACACGAGAACCTATAACCTCGACCTTGCAGAAACGCTTGTCGCCGGCATGCAGCTTAATCGTCATCGGACTATTATCAAAGTACATTATATATCTGGAGTCTATTGCCCTACTGAAAGTCATATAGCAGTTCTCCGGAGAGCCCCAGTAAAAATTGGTATTAGCCGAATAGTAAGAACCCTGAAAAAAATAATATTCTGCCTGACCGTTATCATTATACTGCTTCTGAGGATTCGACGGGTCATAAACACCCTCATACCGGTAGCTCACCGTGTAGCTACCATCCTCCTTGTAGTTCGGATTCGAGTACGATTTCGTCACACTCGTCGTGCCGCTCGCCACACGTTCGCTCAACACATCATCCAGTCCCACGCGGTAGCCTCCCCAACCGCCTTCCACTTCCTTCAGCTTAGCCGAAGTGAACGTCAGATTGCCCGGAGTCGTCCACTTCAGTTGCGTGTCGGCCGCAATCAACGTCGTGGGGCATATCGTACCCAACGTAGAAACTGACGTGTTGTTGTCCAGGTCCCAAGCATCATAATAATCGGTGACTTTATCCAAATGAGCTTTACCGCGCACTGACACGGTATGCACATCGCCCGGATGATTCTCGTGCATGTAAATATCCACGGGAACATAACCGTCCTGATCCGTGTTGCTGTAATTCTTCAGCTTCGGGAACTTCTCCAGAAACAGACCGTTCACCTCGAAGCCAGGGCGAGTCCGTACCGTGTAGTAAACCTTGTCGCCGTCCCAGCACGTATACTGATAAACGTCCTTCGCATCCTTCCAGCCATGATTACCAGACATGAAGCTCAACGTCACCTTACGGCCGTCGACACTCAGCGTAGGAGCCGACTCCCAGTACGAGTCGTCGTGGTCACAGTTCCGGCACCACACATAAACCGTAAAGTAGGGATGTTTCTCCGTGATACAAGAGCTACCGCCAATCGTACCATCATCGATATCCACCGTTGGCAGGATAATTCTCGGACGGTTGTCGTCTGCATGAACACTGACTGAGCAAAATGCCAGTATCAGCGTAAAAACCAAAAGAAGGAAACCACTTCCCTTCATCTTTTTCACAACTTCTTGCATATCTTTATTTATTATTAAAATTGAATTCACCAATCCATTTTCGGCCGCAAAAGTACAGCAATATCCCCTTCTAAGGTGTTTAATTTCTGATAATGGTGTTTAAAAAACGGGAAATAGGTGTTTAAATTCGCACAAATTAAACACCTTCTCCCCTTAATAATTTAAGAACGGTGCATCTGATACCCTCCATAGCGACCTCTTGCAGCATGGCTTCTTCAAGGGGTGTTCCGGGCGCGTTAATACATTCCACACGCGCAAAACCGGCTTTCAACAGCGCTTCACGATCGCTGATGTTGCCAGCAATCAACCATACCGGTACCCCACCCGACTGCTCGAGAATTCCCATCGGCAATTTACCCATCAGCGTCTGGCGGTCGGCAGCACCTTCGCCAGTGATGATAAAATCAGCATCTTGTATCTTGTTCTTGAAGTCGAACATCTCCAATAGCAGCCCGATACCGGAACGGCACTCTGCATTCAGGTATTGCAGGAAGGCATAACCCAGACCACCCGCCGCCCCAGCACCCGGCATCGCAGAACGATCATAACCGAAATAGCGCGCTGAACGCTCGGCAAAAGCCGCAGCACGTTCCTCCAAAGCAAGCACCTGAGAGAGGTTAGCGCCTTTTTGAGGTGCGAAAACATGTGCTGCCCCATCAGGCCCACACAATGGATTTCTCACATCCGAAGCGATGGTGAACTGAACGTTATTAAACACCTTTATACCACTCCATTGACCATTATCGCTAAAAGCATCAGTTAAAGCATCCAACATCCCTTGCCCGGCATCGCTTGTGGCACTTCCTCCGAGTCCCACGATGATGTCTTTGGCACCGTTGCGGATCGCATCCGCCACCAGTTGTCCCGTACCATAGCTCGTTGCGATCATCGGATTGCGTTCTTCGGGTTTGAGGAGGTTAAGACCAGAGGCCTGTGCAATTTCTATGACGGCTCGCTGCCCTTTCAACAGGTATTTTGCCTTGATGGGTCGCCTCATGGGGTCGTCAACGGTCACTTCAATGAGCACACCTCCAACGGCATCATGGAATGCCTGGAGGAATCCCTCTCCGCCATCGCTGACGGGTAGGGTGACAACTTCTGCATTGGGGGCGGCTCTGGTGAGTGCCTGTGCCGCTGCCTCGTTTGCCTGCTTTGATGTGAGGCACCCTTTGAATGAATCTATGGCTATGATAACTTTCATGGTGTGATTAGCAATCTGGTATTTATTCTTTGGATGAGTTCTTGCCGGTTCGATACTCTGATGGTAGGACTCCGAACATCTTCTTGAATGATGCTGAGAAGTTTCGGGGAGTGGCGAATCCGACGCTGTCGGCAATTTCGGTGATGGAGAGCTGTGATTCTGCCAGCATCTGTGCTGCTCGCTTCAATCGTACGTTGCGTATGAAGTCAGTGGGTGTGATGCCGAGTATGTTTTGCATTTTCTTATAGAGTGATGCTCGACTGATGGCCAGATCTCGTGCGAGGAGGTCGGCATTGTACTGCTCATCGTTGATATGCAGCTGGATGGCTTTGAGCATCATGGTGACGAGTTTTTGCTCGTCTGCATTGACGGTGATCTTGTCGGGAGCGATGTTTGCGGATGCTGCGAACTGGTGTCTAGCCTGTTGGCGCAGTTCGAAGAGTCGGTTTACGCGTTGGTCGTTCTCGTCGATGAGTCGTTGGCGCTTCTTCTTCAGATAGAGGTTGGTGGCTGCGATGAGTGCGCTGAGTATGATGAGGAGGTATATTGTCTTTGCGCAGTTTGTTTGCCACCAGGGGGGTGTGATGATGAAGGTTTGTGTGGTGATTGGTCCCCATTGTCCGGAGGTGTTGGCGGCCTGTACTTGGAAGGTGTATTCTCCTGGTGGAAGTGCCTTGTAGGGTGCCTGGGCTTGTCCGCTGCGGTCTGCGGAGATGTTCCAATGGGTTTCGATTGGTCGTAGTCGGTAGCGGTAGGTGTCGTGTGATGGCGTGGCGTAGTTGAGTGTGGAGAAGTAGAAGGTGATGTTGTTCTGATTGTGGGGTAAGGGGTGAGGGTGGAGGGTGGAGAGTCGAGGGGTGGTGGTCGCGACGGAATCGCGACCCGCTGTGGTGGGGGTTGGTGCTTGTGTTTTGGTGATGACGACGGGTAGTGGTGGATTTTCTTGGATGAGTTGGTCCGGGTGGAAGGATATGGCTGCTGCGGGGTCGTAGGCGAAGACGAGTCGATGGTCGTGGAGTAGGATTGCTGCGCGGTCCATCATTGTGGTGGTGGGTATGCCGTCGTCGGTGGTGAGGTTGATGAGGGATGGTGTGATGCGTGCTATGCCGGATGATGTGCCGGCCCAGAGGTGGCCGTGGTGATCGAGTACGAGGCTTCGGATGCAGTTGTTGGCGAGTCCTTGTATTCTTGTGGGTGGCTGGTATGTTTGGCTGATGTGGGTGGGTTGTTGGTCGCGACGAAATCGCGCCCCGCTCTGCATGAAGAAGAGTCCGTTCTGTGTGCCGACCCAGAGGTTGCCGCTGTTGTCTGTTAAGATGCAGTTGTACTTGGTGCTGTAGCGTTCTATGTGTGTGGCGTGTGGGAAGGGTGCGATGGTGTCGGCCTTGGTGTTGAGGAGGAATGCTCCGTTCTGTGTGTAGATGGCGACCCATTGCTGCTGGAGGTTAACGGCTCCGACCATGAACCGGTATTTTTTTAATGCGGGAATTTTGTCGTTGAGTGGTATGGGGGCGTGTTGTCCGGGGAGGATGTAGCTGAGATGACAGAGTTGCTGGCAATGGAGTTTTCTGTTGTCTGGGAGTTGTATGATGAAGGTGGTGTTGCCGGAACGGAGTGATGCGTTGCGTGCTGCGGTTATGATGGTGTCGTTATTTGTATGTATGATGGGTTTGATTCTAAATGGCGGTAGATAGATGATGCCGTTGTAGCGTGTCCCGATCCAGAGTCCTCCCTGTCGGTCTGTAGTAGCTGTGGTGGTGTTGTGGATGTGGAGTGAGTCGATGATGGTCGCGACGGAATCGCGACCCGCTGTGGTGGGGGTGATGGTCGCGACGGAATCGCGACCCGCTGTGGTGGGGATGATGGTCGCGACGGAATCGCGACCCGCTGTGTTTGGTGTTGGTGTGTCGGCTTTGTTGTCAAGGATGCTTTGTAGGAGTGCTCCCTTGAGGTTGTTTTCATCGGCTTTGGCGAATGTGTAGGTTCTGGCATCGAATCGATATATGCGATAGAAGTCTCTGAGCCAGAGGATGGAGTCTGCCTCCCAAAATTGGCCATATCGATTGGTGTAATAAGGGAGGTTGAAAGCGAGTCGGTAGTCGCAAGGCAGTGGGTCGAAGTCGTGTCCGTTGGATAGGCAGAATACTCCCTCGCAGTTTATGAGCATTTGTCCGTTTGGCAGTTGCACAATCTGCTGCACTTCTCCTGTTGGAAGTCCGTCGGCGACGGTCCAGTGGCGTTGTGGAAGTGCGTAAGCAGTAGAAATGATGCAGAGGCAAAAGAGGTTATAAAAGTGTTTTCTGTTCATTTTTTCATTGTTTTCGTGTGCAAAGATAGGTATTTTCATTGAATGATGAGCTTGTTTTGTCTAAAAAAGATGTCTCAAGTGTCTAAATTGGCCGATATACGGGAGGGACGTGTAGAATTAGATGGATGAATACGTATTGTTCTGAAAGTTTATAATAACTTTGCACCGCGATTCAAAAAATTATAATGTATGAAAACAAGATTTCTCACCTTATCGATTGTATTTGGGCTGGAAATGTTTATGGTTCAGGGTTCAGGGTTAATGGCCCAGGAGCGTGGTTTCGTCCACCCTGGCGGGCTGCACACTGAAGCAGATTTCGCCCGTGTGAAGGCTCAGCTGGCGGCCGGCAACAGCAAGGTAAAACAGGCCTTCGTGAAACTGACGAGTGCGGCTTATGCTCAGTCTAATGTTCAGACGAGTCCGACAGAGACCATCGTTCGCGGCGGCAGCGGCGAGAACTATATGAATGCGGCTCGTGGGGCAGCTATGGCCTATCAGAATGCACTCCGATGGAAGATCGAGGGAAAGAAGGGCAACGCAGACGCTGCGGTACGTATTCTTATGTCTTGGGCACGCACGACGAAGGCTATTAGCGGTGATTCGAACCAGTATCTGGCATCTGGCATCTACGGCTATGCCTTTGCCCAGGCCGCGGAGTTGATGCGCGACTATGATGGCTGGAGTGGTGAAGATCAGGAAGAGTTTAAACGATGGATGTTGAATGTGTGGTACCCGAAGAGTATTGAATTCCTCCGTCGTCGCAACGGTTCGTGGGAGAATTCCGGGAAGTGGTGGCAGGCTCCGGGTCACTACTGGTCGAACTGGAGTCTGGCGAATGTGCTCACGGTAATGTCTATAGGTGTCCTGTGTGATGATGTGTTCATTTATAATCAGGGTGCTTCGTTCTTCAAGTATGACCAGGTAGGCACTTACGCAGATCCTCCCACGTTGCATGAGGTGACAGGCCATGATGGTCACAACGGCGAGTTTGCCATTTGGAACGACGGTCTGACGGATTTCTTAGGGAACTGCGTGGTCACGTGTGTGGAGAGCGAATTGGAGAGCGGCGCTTACGGGTGTCTGGGTCAGATGAATGAGAGCGGCCGCGACGGTGGTCACTGTGCCCTGGCGTTGGGTTTAGCGTTAGACGTGGCAAAGGTGGGTTGGAATCAGGGCGATGACCTGTTTGCATACATGGATCATCGTTTGGCGGCAGGTGTCGAATATGTGGCAGCGCAGACGCAGGGTGTGGAAGGTCTGCCGTGGGTGAACTACCTGTACTACACGAACGGCTTCGCTTACACAGACGGTCGCTCGCAGTTGCTGACGTCGCCCGCTCTGCCCGCACAAATGCGCCCTTACTGGGGTACGGTTATTGGTATCTATGAGGGCGTGAAGGGTGTGAATATGCCATTTTCAGAGGCGGCCTACAGCGCAATGGGCATCGATGAGGGAGCTCAGGGGAGTACGAGTGGAGGATATGACCACATGGGGTTCTCTGTGCTCATGAACACCCGCGAGCCCCAGCTCTGCCCTGCCGATCAAGTGCCCACGGAGCTGATGCCTCTCATGGAATACAGCGGCACCCTGAACACGAACCTTATACCCAGCCTCACCAATGAGAAGGCGCGCGGTTTGGTCAGTGGCAAGACTATCTACCACAACGAGTTGGGAGGTTTGGTGAACAGCTATAAGGTGAACAATCGCACCTGCCTGCCTGCGGGAGAGACGTTGCGGCTGGTTCCACAACTGCCCCAAGGCGAGGAAGACACAGGCATCTGGCTCTGGAACACGGGCGAGAGGACGCGCGATATCACCGTCACGACCGACAGGAGCTATATCTACCGGGTTACCTACACCAACAGCCGCGGTGTGGAGAGCCATCTCGCTTTCGCCATCGCAGTCGCCGGCGACTGCCGTCCCGATGAGCTCACGCCCACCATCAGCGTAGGTAATGATGTAACACAGGGCACGACAGCACGTGTGCTTTATGGCAAGACGGCGACGTTAGGTGCCATGTCGGTTGCAGGCTACGGCACCTGGAAATGGACGGGCAACAAGACGACGCAGACGATAACGACATCGGCACTGCGCACCTCCACAGACTACGACCTCGACTACACGAACCAAGGCGGCGCCGTCACTTCGCTCACCTTCCACCTCGACGTCGTTGCGGCCCTGCCTTATGCGATGGTAGGCGACAAGACCCTGCCACTGGTTGAGGAAGAGGCAACGATGGTTGGCGACAAGTTCTTAGCCTTGACCAGTGCAGTGAGCGTGGGCGCAGGTGATGAAGTGAAATTAGGCCTCACACTACCCTCGTCTGTAGGCGCCGCCCATGTCAGTTGGGACGACGGCTCGACAGGGAGCACACTCATTGTGCCAGCCATTCAGGAAAGCCACACGTATGAAGCTACATTCACGCTGGCAGGCGAAGAGGTCTGTATGCGATTCAACGTCTTCGTGAAGCCCGATGGAGCCACGATGATCGAATCGGGCAAATATCTTCTTCGTCATGTAGGCACCGACACCTATCTGACGGCACAGGCGAAGAACCAGCCCGCCACTTTCGAACCCCTGCGCGACGATGATGCTGCACAACAGTGGCTGTTGGAGCGCAGCACCACGCCCCGATATGCCCTCACGAGCCTGGCTGCCAGCGACAGCCTTCAGCTTAGTGCTCAGGGCAAGATGGTCGCCTCGGCCTACTTCCCCTTTTATATAGACCAAGCCGTTGGAACCACCCGTTTGGCCATTCACACCTCGACGTCCTCCACCGCCCCGAAGTACCTGGATGTCAGCGACGGATTCTTAGGAGTGACGGCAGACAAGAGCATCGTGCACTACCCCTTCGAGCTGATAGCCGTCGACGACGAAGACGGAGTAAGCCAACTGGAGAGCGAATGCAAGCAGCAGGCTACGGTTGGAGTGATGTATGACCTCTGCGGACGTGAAATTGCGGGCATTAAGCATGGTCTTCACCTCCAAAAGGGAATCTATGTGGTTAATGGAAAGAAAATCATCGTAAAATAATTTTCACAGGACATGATACACAACAGAAACATCACGGCCCTCATCATCCTTTGTATACTCTCCACATTCTGCTCCCTCGGTGCTACGGGGAAGAATTTCGTGCACCCGGGTCTGCTCCACAGCCGAGAGGCCATAGAAAGAACGCGAGGCTGGGTGCAACACCGGAATGAGGTGGCTATGGGGAGCTACGAGAAGCTCCTGCGTGATGCTAAGGCACAGTCGTCCTACCGCATGGCGGGACCTTTTGAGGTTATCGCACGTGATGGCGAACACCGTCGCACCAAGTCTGCCAGCGAGAACGACTTTCTGGCAGCATACTACAATGCCCTCCTGTTCGTGATTACAGGCGACGATCACCACGCCGAGACGTCCCTCAATATCATCCGTTCTTACGCAAGGACACTGCAACACATTGATGGGCACGATGCCCCCCTGTGTGCCGGACTTCAGGGTTTCATCCTCGTAAATGCTTGTGAGTTACTGCGCTACTGCTATTCCGGCTGGAGTGCCGGAGACAGCAAGTCGACAGAAGCCATGTTCCGCCGTGCCTTCCTGCCCGTGCTTGATGATTTTGACCGTCGGTCGCCTTACGCTAACGGCAACTGGGGTGCAGCCGTGAACAAGATGCGTATAGCTTTGGCCGTTTACACCAACGATGCGAAACAGTATTCACGTGCTCTCGACTACTATCGCTACGGCAACGACAACGGCTCGCTGGCCAACTATATTTCAGCTACAGGGCAATGCCAGGAGTCGGGCCGCGACCAGGCACATGTTATGCTGGGCCTCGGACAGTTAGCAGAGATATGTGAGGTGGCCTGGAACCAAGGCGACGACCTCTATGGAGAGCTGGACAATCGTCTGCTTACGGCCTATGAATACACCTCCCGCGCCAACCTTGGGATGGAGGTTCCTTTTGAGAATTGGACCGACAAGACTGGTAAGTATTGCAACTGGCAGGTGTTGGCAGAAGGTGCCATGGGGCAGTGGCGGTCAGTCTTTGAACTCCCTTACAACCACTATGTAGGTCGGCGTCATCTTCCTATGCCTGCGACCAGCCTTGTCCTGGGACATTACGTTCGCCCCGAGGGAGCAGGCTTCACCTGCGACAATCCCGGCTTCGGCTCGTTGCTCTTCTACCAGGGCACGGAGGTGGATGCCTTCACGGCAGTGCCCACTCCCCTCACCTACAAGATGAACAGCCGCCGCTCCTACGATGTCCTTGCCGAACCCGTTGTCCGAATTGCTGATGCCCCCCGGCTGAGCCTCGTCAGAACAGTGGATTGCTGGCCTGAATACTGGGATCTGCTACCCGTCAGGCAGAAGGGGAATATGTATGAATACGAGCCCCGTGGAGCACTGTCACGAAATGGTTATGTTTTTGCCGAGGGCGAGGTGCCCACTACGTTCTTAGTGCGCGAGACGTCAGGTCTGCCGCCCTTTGTGGACGTTGGTGCCTCGACAGCTGCCCCACCCCCTTTCAGCATCAGCCCTTTGCCGGAGAAAGACGGGCCTGTCCTGTCAGCAGACTACGATGTCGAGATCCGTCGTGCCGAGTCAAGTGATGACGTGTGGACGCCCGTTCCCGTGTTGCGATGCCATGTGGATACGCGCCGCCCGCAACAGGCAGCCTTTGCCGAGTTCGACATGTCTGAGCCCGTCGTAGTCCGCATCACCAATCACCGCGCCGAGCAGGCTGCCGATGTCGATGTGCGCCCCCATTCCCGAGGCCTCAGTGTAGATCGGCAGAACGACAGTATTGTACTCCTTCGCCTCGACCGTCCGGAATACCTCAGCCTCGAGTTTGGAGGTGACCGTCTTCACAACCTCCACCTCCTCGTCAACGCGCCGCTCACCGAACACCATACTCCCTCAGAGCCCAAGTCCATTGACTGGGTGGCGCCCAACTCGCAGGATGTTTTCGTTGAGAGAGCGCGCCTCATTTATTTCGGACCCGGCGTGCATAAGCCCAAGGATCTGCCAAGCGAAGAAATCAAGATCCCTTCTAACTGCACTGTGTACCTCGCCCCTGGAGCCGTGGTGAAAGCCCGTCTAATTGTGGATCGCGCCGAGAACGTCCGTATCGTGGGTCGTGGAATCCTCGATCATCCATTGCGCGGGATAGAAATCACCTATTCCAGGAATGTACTCGTAGATGGCATTACCGTTCTGAACCCTGCCCACTACACGGTCTTTGGCGGCCAGAGCGAGAACATCACCATTCGCAACATCAAATCCTTCTCTGCCCGTTCCTGGAGCGATGGCATCGACTTGATGTGTTGTCGCCACGTGCGCGTGCAAAACTGCTTCCTCAGAACCAGCGACGACTGCATAGCACTCTACAACCATCGATGGTGGTACTGGGGTGGCTCTGAGGACTTCGACATCTCGCATTGCCTCTTCTGGCCCGATGTCGCACATCCCGTGAACATCGGCAGTCATGGCGACGATCGTGCACCTCAAGGAGAAGTGCTTCAAGGCGTACACATCCACGACTGCGACATCCTCTATGGTCGTGAACAAGGCCTCCTTGCCATCAATTGCGGCGATCAGAACGTAATCCGCGATGTACGTTTCGACAGTATTCGCATCGAAGGCGTCCAGCGCGGACGCATCTTCGACCTGCGCGTGCTCTTCAGCGAGAAATATAACCGCGCTCCAGGCGACAGTATCGATGACATCCATTTCAACCACATCTATGTCGATGATGACACGCCCGACGACCACCTTATGCCTTCCCGCGTGGGTGACTACGACGAACGCCACCGTGTTCACAGCTACCACATCGGCGACATCCGCATCGGGCAGCGCGGCTTCAATCCCGAACGTGACATCATTCGCGGCTCCTCGAAATAACGCCCCCTCAGCCCCGCATCATGAAAAAGTACTTGTCAATAGCAGCCCTCTGGCTATGCACCTTTATCCCTGTCCACGCACAGCACCGCCTCAGTTCACCTGATGGGCGCTATACCTTCACCATAGACGAGCTGACCTACACCATCACCTTCGATGGCCGGACGATAGTCGAAGGCAGCTTGGGCATTTTCATCGACAATAGGCTGAATGAGTCTGCCCTTGCTGTGCCACGAGGGGAGAACGACGACTGGTCGCGCGATCTTCAACTGACTGGGGAAGAACGCTGTAGCATGGATACCACTTGGGTTCCCTACTACGGGGAAAACGCCACCATTAGGGACCATTACAACCAGCTTACGCTGCACTACGAGAAAGGCGTCGTGGAGCACACAGAGAGCGCCGGGAGCACCGCTGACGCGGCTTATGACAAACGCAAGTACTATGCAATGGATATCATCGTCCGCGCATACGATGAAGGCATAGCCTTCCGCTACCATCTGCCCGAGACTCGCAACAACCTTTTCCTGCACCTCATTGGCGAAAGGACTTCGTTCCGTTTCCCCGAAGGTGCGGCGGCATGGTATGAGGAGTGGGCGCAGGGGCCTTATGACCGACGACCGCTGAAGGGTGAGTGGCTGGAGGCCGAGCGCCCACTGCTGCTGTATCTTCCCGCCCCCGATGCGGAAGAAGGGAAAGGACTGTACGTTGCTCTGTTGGAAGCAGCACTCAAGGACTATGCTCGCGGGAAATTCATACTGAAGCAAGAGAATGAACTCCAAGTGAAGCTTTATGGCAACGTGGACATCATCACACCTTATGAGACACCATGGCGTGTGGTGATGGCCGGAAAGCGAGCCGTAGACCTCATCAACAACAAGGAACTGGTGCTGAATCTCAGCCCAAAGCCCGATTTCTCACTCGACACCTTAGATCAGCACGATGCCGAAAAAGAGAAATGGAAGTGGGTGCGTCCCGGACGTGCTTTCCGAAGCACACGATTGGACAAGGCTTCCATTTTCCGCAGTATCGACTTCTGTGCCCAATTCGGTATTGAATATGTGGAGCTGGATGCTGGGTGGTATGGACCAGAAGGCAAGATGGAGAGCGATGCCCGCCGAGTGAGTCCAGAAAGGGATTTCACAATGCAGGAGGTGTGTGCATACGCTCAGAGTAAAGGCATCGGGGTATGGCTCTACGTCAACCAACGTGCTCTCGCCCGCCAAATCGACGAATTGCTGCCGCTCTACCACCAGTGGGGCGTCAAGGGTATTAAGTTCGGCTTTGTGCAGGTGGGCAGCCAGCATTGGACTGCGTGGTTGCATCAGGCGGTGGCCAAGTGCGCTGAATATGAACTAATGGTGGACATCCACGACGAATACCGCCCCACAGGTCTCTCGCGTTCTTTACCTAATCTGCTCACTCAGGAAGGTATCCGAGGTAACGAGGAGATGCCCGATGCCACACACAACACCCTGCTGCCCTTCACCCGATTCCTTTGTGGTCCCGGGGACTATACGCTCTGTTATTTCGACCGGCGACTGAAGACAACGCGCGCCCACCAGCTGGCGATGGCTGCCGTCTATTATTCGCCGTTGCAGTTTCTCTTCTGGTACGACCAGCCCTTCACCGATGGATGGGATAGCGAGGAACTTGATTTCTGGCGGAATTGCCCCACGGTCTTCGATGAAAGCATTGCACTCGACGGCCGCCCCGGAGAGTTTATCATTCAAGCACGCCGCAGGGGCAACGACTGGTATGTTGGCGCCTTGAACAACAACGAGGCACGCACCGTCCAAGTGCCGACGGACTTCCTGCCGAAAGGCAAATACGCGGTCGAAATCTACCACGATGACTTGACAACCGATTCTCCTGCAAAAGTGACAGTTAGCAGACTGTCCATCGATGTAAATTCGCCAAAGGACAACGATAAGACTATCACATTACAACTGCAGCCCTCCGGCGGAGCAGCCTTGTATTTTAAGGCGGATTCGCAGGATATTGACTGACTATCATGGTTCATGCATACCTATGACCAAAGAAATCCAACAAAAGACCTTGCTTATGAAAAAGTTCCTTTATATCATCATCACGGCTCTGCCTTTATCCTGCTGGGCACAACCACGTGCGGTATGGTCGCCCGACAATGGCGACGGCAGCTACACCAATCCCGTGCTCTATGCCGACTACAGCGACCCCGATGTTTGTGCCGTAGGCGAAGACTATTATCTGACAGCCAGCTCATTCAACTGCGTACCCGGGCTACCGATTCTGCATTCCAAGGATCTGGTGAACTGGACGCTGATCGGCCATGCCCTGCAGGAACTGACACCCAGGCAAGTCTTCGACAATCCCTCCCACGGAAAGGGAGTATGGGCGCCCTCTATACGACAACACAACGACACCTTATATATTTATTGGGGCGATCCCGACCAGGGCATTTTCATGGTCAAAGCCCCTCTAAACCCTCCACGGTCAATGCTCAACTGGTGCAAACCCGTTTGCGTCATTGAAGGTTGTGGTATGATTGACCCTTGCCCCCTGTGGGACGACGACGGACGATGCTATCTGGTCAACGCCTGGGCCAATTCGCGCGCAGGCTTTAACTCCGTGTTGAGCGTTCGGGAATTGTCTGCCGACGGCACCCGAGCCATAGGTCTTCCGCGTATCGTCTTCGACGGAGGACAGGACAACCACACTGCCGAAGGACCAAAGTTCTATAAACGCGACGACTGGTACTGGATCATGTGCCCCGCAGGAGGCGTGGAAAAAGGATGGCAGCTCGCCATGCGCGCAAAATCGCCCTACGGGCCTTATGAATGGAAAAGGGTGATGTGGCAAGGCAACACCTCCATCAATGGGCCCCACCAAGGTGGATGGGTGCATACCGCATTCGGCGAGGACTGGTTTCTCCACTTCAACGACAAAGGAGCCTACGGGCGAGTGGTCTATCTGCAACCTGTGGACTGGCAAAGCGGTTGGCCCATTATGGGCAGGAAGGGCGAACCCGTGACCACATACCGCAAGCCAAAATCCGCCAGCTCCGTTATTCAAAACCCACAGGAGAGCGATGAGTTCACAGAGGGATTGGGATTGCAGTGGCAGTGGCATGCTAACTACCAACAGTTCTTCGGACAACCCACTGCAAATGGCACCTTTAGGCTCTTCACCATGGATCTGCCAGAGGACTTCCGCAGCCTTTGGGACGTTCCCAACCTGCTCTTGCAGAAACCATCTGCTCCCCGCTTCGCCGCCACCGCCAAGCTCCGCTTTGCCGCCAAGGAAGACCAGCAGTATGGAGGACTCGTAATGATGGGGCGGGACTACTCCGCAATCGTCGTGCTGCGCCAGGGCAACGATTTCCTTCTGCAGCGTCACAACTGTCAGGATGCAGACCAAGGGAATTCGGAATCGCAACTAACCATCGCTACACTCCACCCTACAGACCGAGACACCATACCCTACGCACCTGCAATCTACCTCGACCTCTATCTGCGCGCAAACATAAACGACGGCATCTGCACCTTTAGCTACAGCCTCGACGGCAAGCATTTCAAGCCTGCAGGCGATCCATTCACCATGCGACAGGGCAAATGGATTGGAGCCAAATTCGGCTTCGTCGCCGAATGTCGCAACCGCAAGGACCGTCGTGGATGGTTAGACATCGACTGGATCAGAATCACACCAACAAACTAAAAACAGAACACACCTAAACACCCCCAGCACTATGCACACCCCTTTATTATTATCTATCACCCTATTACTCCTCACCCCCTCCCTGTTTCCGGCGGTTCGTCCGCCGGAGCATAGTTCCCCCCACTCCCCCTCGTCCAGTATGTTGCCATTTTATGGCAACCCCTCCTCCCTCCCCCCCATCGACGTCAACCAGCAGCTATCCTACTGCTCCGCCCAAGTCAACAGAGCACTGGAAGCCCTGCAGCCCTACGATTTCACAATGATGCCCCGAAACATCCTGAATGACCAGCAGACCTGGAACCTGCGCAAGGCCAAGCCCGAAGAGTGGTGCTCCGGCTTCTGGCCCGGAATCCTGTGGATGGACTACGCCTACAATAAGAGCGACGCCGTGAAGCAGGCTGCTATCGCATACACCGAAGCCATAATCCCCATCATCAGCCAACCCGTCTATGACCACGACCTCGGATTCATCACCATCAATGCCCTTCTCAAAGGCTATGAGATAAGCAAGGATGAACACTACCGCACCCAAGCCCTGCGCGCCGCCGACTCCCTCGCCACCCTCTTCAACCCCACCGTCGGCACCATCCTCAGCTGGCCCCGACATGTGAAAGACTATGGCGGACACAACACCATCATGGACAACATCATGAACCTCGAACTACTCTTTTGGGCTGCCGACAACGGGGGCTCGGCCCGTCTGAAGGAGATAGCCATCCGGCACGCCGAGACCACCATGAACCACCATTTCCGTCCAGACGGATCCTCCTACCACGTCGCCGTCTATGACACCCTGACAGGCGAGTTCATCAAGGGCCTCACCCATCAGGGCTACAGCGACCAGTCCATGTGGAGCCGAGGCCAAGCATGGGCCATCTACGGCTACACCATGGTTTATCGCTACACCCGCGACAAACGCTTCCTCAACCATGCACAAAAAGTAGCCGACATCTATCTGAAACGCCTGGAAGAAACATCCGATGACCACGTGCCACTATGGGATATGGACGCGCCCGCCCCAGCACCCAAAGACGCATCAGCAGCCGCCATTGTCGCCAGCGCCATGCTCGAACTCTGTCAATACGTAGTCAGCGGAGAACGGGAAGAGATAGAGTGCAGCTCTGCACAAAGTGACGGTTCGGTCATGAAGAAATCCGTAAACAACAAATACTATCAGGCGGCCATCTCCATGATCAGCGACCTCAGCACCGAGCGCTACCAGAGCCGAAACAACAACGTGGCATTCCTCCTACACTCCACCGGCCACCACCCCGCCGGCTCCGAAATCGATGCCAGCATCGTCTATGCAGACTACTATTACATCGAAGCCCTGCTGAGATTGAAATAATGCCGACCTGCAACAGCGTCCTCCGCAATAAACGCTACATCTTCCGTGAAAGGTAGTGAGAGGTTTAGGCATTACGACATCTCCGCCTTTACGTATATACATCTCCGTCTTTACGTATATACATCTCCGACTTTACGTATATATGTCCTGTTCCTCACGTCCTTTCGTATAAACCGTTACGTCCTTTCATGGAAGACGTCACGTCTTATCGCGGAGGACCATACGACTTATCGCGGAAGACGTCACGTCTTATCGCGGAGGACCATACGACTTATCGCGGAAGACGTCACGTCTTCCAGCGAAAGTCCTTACGTCTTCCGGCTTTCCCCCCTACGTCTTCCGGCGGTCACCCCTACGACTTCGCACCGAAACCCTTGCATGTTACCGCCTTTCCCTTTCATCCTTTCAAAAACTTTTCCGTTTATCATTGCAAAAAGTTGACGCACAAACACTCCGAACACTCCGAAACACTCCGATTCTTATGGTCGTTTTGCCATCTGAAGATAACATTCAGTAGTTTCCATTCGGAGTGTTTCGGAGTGTTCGGAGTGTTTTTGCGTCAACTTTTTGCAGAATGTCATCCATGCCCAAGGTCTTCGATTCAAATCGCCATCGGCCCCATCAATCAAACAAACTATAGTTCCTCGCCGCACAAACTATAGTTCCTCGTCGCAGAGACTATAGTTTGGATTAAAAAGCAGAGGTAGTTGGTGGGGGGCTTACTGATGTCTGCTTATTTTCCTGCTTGTTCCATCGGTCATTCTGATGATGTTTATCCCTTGTTGCGGGAAAGAAATACGACCACCTTGGAGGTTGTAACAAGCTGATATTTCTTGAGCATTGGAGATTGACTGTGTGGTGATGTGGGTGTATCCTTCGTCTCCGTAGTAGCCTTTGATGATGGCGTCCTTTAGGTCGGTCTGGTTGAATTCAGGGACGCTACGGTGTGCTCCGTCTGAAAGTCCCATCCAATAAAATGTTGCAATGTTGCTGGCCTTGGCCTGCTGTACGAAATAGTGGGCGAAGGCAAGCATGTTGTCGCGATAATTGTCGTAGGCAGCATCGGTGCTGGTGCCCCATTCTCCGAAGATGACGGGTGCTCCCTTGGGGAGGAGGTGTTTCTTGAGTGCGCTGATGGTTTGCCTGACCTCGCTCTTGGCGGTGTTGAGGTCCTTGATGTCGGGATAGGAGTGTACTTCAAAGATGAGGTGGTCGCTGACGATATCGGTAGGCAGCTGCATCTTCTTGAGTGGGTCTTGGAGATGTGTGTTCCAGGTGCCGCTGCCGCAACATGCTCCATAGGTGCTGACAATGAGGTTTCGCTGTGCATTGTTGCCTCCGGTGGAACGCACGACATCGACAAAGCTCTGGGCGTAGCTGTTGATGGCGTTGTAGGCAGAATTGGCAACGTCGGCATCGTAGTTTGATGGTGCGGCAAAGGATGCGAAGCACCAGGAATGGTATGGGTCGAGCATCTCGTTGTATGCTTCGAAGATGAGGTGTTGGTCGTAGTCCTTGAATTCCTCGGCAATCTGTCGCCACACCTCCTCGAAACGCTCTTTCTGCTGTGCATAGTCGTCTTCGCTTGCCACGAGCCATGCTGTATTGGCGGCTCCGGTGTCGTGATGGATGTTGAGGATGCAGTACATTCCCTGGTTGATGACGTAGTCGACAACCTGATGCACTCGTGTCATCCATTGGGTTTGTATTTCTGTGCCGATGTCGTCGTTTTCGGGGTCCCAGGCGGTGCCGTTCAGGGTGAAGTGTGCCTGCATGTGTGGATACCATGTGACGGGAACGCGTATGGCGTTGAATCCTGCCTGCTTGAACATCTGAAAGAGTTGTGGTCTGGTGATGGGCTGCCCCCATGCTGTTTCGTAGTCAGAGGGTCTGCGACTGCTCCATTTCTCGATCCACATGTTGTTGATGTCGCCGGAGTTGCTGTCGAGTGTGTTGCCGAGGTTCCACCCTACTCGCATATTGGCGACGGCTGATGTGGCGGTCTCGAAATCTGTTGCGGAAGTGGTGAGGACGGGGGTGAGCAGCAGTATTGTCAGGATGGCTTTTGTGTTCATCGTTAGTATGGTGTTAAAGTTTGGTTATGATTGTTTTCTTTTGAGTATTACGAACCCGATTAGGGCTAAGATGACGGAGGCGATGGTGACGATGGTGTCGGGGAGGATGATTACGGGTGACTTGGACATCTGTATCTGTCCGATGTCAAAGAAGCAATAGAGTGCGAGGAGTGTGGCGGCGAGATTATGGCCAGCGTGGAGGATGACGGGATACCAGATATTGCGTGTATAGATAAAGAGGAATCCATAGAGGATAGCACTGAGGAAGGCTCCGGGGAAATTACGTACATGGAGGATGCCGAACAATAGTGCCATGAGGATACAGACGATGATCTGATTCCGGCGCCGTCGGAATGGTGAGATGGCGAGCTGACGGAAGCAAAGTTCTTCGAGCAGTGGCGCGAGGAGCACGGCATGGACGCCGGCAATGAGGTCTTCGCGCAGTTCGTCGGGTGTGGAGGATATGGGCTCGGTGTGTACTGTGGCTATGAGGGATGTGAGTCCATAGACGGCATAGGCCTCGATGAGATTCCATAGTGGTGCTATGAGTATGAGTCCAGCGACGATGGAGAAGGCGGGCCATTTCATCGAGAACTGTTTTGCCTCGGGAAAGAGTTTCGGTTGGATGCGCTGGATGAGGAAGTAGGTGATGGCGATGGCGATGGCGGTGAGGAGCCAGGTTAAGGCTTCGGCGCCCAGGCTCGGATTCCGGCCTGCGAGGGGCAGGGCGGTCAGATAGATGAGCATGAGGCCATAGGCTGCCGCAAGTATGGGGATGAGGGGCTTGAGGATGGTGGAAAGGCTTTTCATATTGAGGGGGAGGCTTTGGTCCGGCGGCCGAACCGCCGGAAACGGGGGGGTGAGGGGGGAGGGGTTTAAAGTTTAAAGTTTAAAGTTTAAGAGTTTAAAGTTTAAGGGTTTGAGGGGGTGAGGTGGGTGGACTTGAATTTGTAGTGATAGGGCTTTAGCGGTTGCTGAGCGGGATACTCTGCGGGTGCTGCCATGACGAGGAGGAATGCCTTTGCGGCATCGGAGGGAAGTTTGAAGGAGAGCTTGAGTGCTTTGTCCTTGGAGGTGAGGGTCTTCATGGGGCTGTAGGTGGAGCGCCCGCTTTTATCGACGACAATGAATCCGCAGCGGAAGCTGCCCTGTCGTTCAGGGACGTCGGTGGAGAGAGTGGCTGAGAGTTTCTTGTTTTTTGTCGGCAAGGTGAGCGGAATGACATTGAAGCCAAAGTTCTCGGGGATGTTGGTTTGACGGGGAGCATACCATCCATCGCCCAGTGCCTCCAGTTCTGTAGTCATCTGACAGGCAAAGGGCCTGGTCAGTTCCCAGCAGCGGGGATAGTCGAGGTTGACGATTCGGCAGACAGCATCATACATCTCGTCGGCAAAGGCTTCCTGCGAAAGGTTGTAGAGTCGTTTGTAGGTGATGACGGGATCCTCGCCTCGTTTGCCGGCACGGTAGAGGTCTGCGATGGATGTGAGTCCCCGTTTCATTGCCCAATATTCGATAATATAGGGTGATCGATAGATGTTTTCGATGCTGAGGAAGGCCTTATGGGTATTCTTGCAGAAGGCATCCCAGTGGTAGGTTTCGGATGCTATCCAATCGGGGTTCACCTGCCAGAGCATCCATTGGCTGGTCATCTCGAAGAAGCCACATCCTCCCCACGCCTCGCCCTCGCCGTCGCACATGATCTGGCTCTGGAAACAATGGCCGAGTTCATGGGCTATGCAGTTGAGCGCGGGGTCCTGAATGCGGTTGGGAGCCAGCCAAAGGGCTCCGATGACTCCGTCGTAGTCGCCTCCATAGGCGGTGCCTTCGAGGCTGTAGTTGAGCATGACCATCATGCGGTACTTATCGCAGAGGGAGCCTTTACGGGCGAATCGGAGTGTATCGTAATAATAGCGGTAGAAAGCCTCGAGCCGTTGGCAGAGGTTTTCGAGGTCAACAGACATCTTGTGCCCCTCGAGGTCGGGTGGTGAAGAGAGGTCGTCGCCAAAGCCTTTCTCCCAGAAGATGACGAAGTTCTCTGTCAGTCGGCTGTGGGCATAGCACCATCGAGCATCGGGATTGTTGAAGTCATTGTCCTGAAGATCCTTTGGGATATAGATCTGCTTGCCGGTGAACTGGGACTGCGTTTGTGCAGTTACTGAAACTGCCAAAAGAAGGATTATTGAGAGGAGTATTTTTTTCATCACGAGGGAAATGTTATTTCATTATTCTTGATCTAAGTAATCGAAGAGTTCTATCGTACCGCTTTCGCTTTTGATATCGAGAACAGGAACATATTCTTCTACTCGTGTGGTGCCACTGGTCTTGTTGACATAGAAATTGACGAAAGCGCCAGTATAACTGCGGAATACCACCAGATAGGTGGAATCGGTCTCTTCGCCCATCTCTATGGACATGACAGACGGGTTGTCTTCAGCTATGCTCCAGTCGTACGTACTATGACAGTAGTTGCTGACTCCTTGGTATGCCATCTCTGCTGTTATTTTGCTCTTTGAGGCATTGGTGCAACTTGAGCTTAAGAGTGCTGGCATGGCAAGATGGATACTGATTAAAAGTGCTGTAATAATAGTCTTTTTCATACTCTTTATGGGGTGAGGGTTTATGGTTAAGGGTTTAAAGTTTAATGTTTAAGGGTTTAAAGTTTAAGGGATGGGGGCTTTCACCGCCTCAATTATGAAGCTATAGTGGTGAGGCTTGTTGGCTGGGATGGTGTACTGCGGCAGGGTACGCTGTCCCCAGGTGTCGATACCTCCAACGCCGTGAATGTTGAGGTCAATGTTGAGGTTAACGAATCTTCCACGCTGGATGTCCCAGGGATGTGCTGCCTGTTCCAGATCTTCTTCTCCATAGTCCCATGCACGGATGCATAGTGGCTGTAGTCCTACGATGCGTAGTGTATTTCTTCCGTTTCCGATATTGAACCAGCGGACATCTGTGCGACATCCGTTGTCCTGAGGATGTATATACTCCGTCTCGAACTGGCTGAGCGCCATCCGATATTGCCCTAAGAAAGCTGAGCGCTTGCGATCGGGGTAGTTCTCCCAGGGGCCTCGGCCGTAGTACCGGATGTCGGTATAGTCGGCAGGCAGCCGCATGCGCATTCCGAACTTAGGAATCGGAGGCGCTTCCTCTTCTGAAGTGGGGCTATAGTCAACCTCCACGAGGATGCGGCGGTCGCTGATGGGAGTATAGCTGACAGCAACGTCACGCACCTCACGCCACATGGCAGTGCGACGTGCAAAGCCTGCGGCATGCTGGTTGTCGTTCTCCGGTTTCCAGAAATAGGGTTCGAGGGGGGCTCGCAACATCTCTTCGCCATCTACAATCCAGGAGGTGAGCCTGTTGCCGTCAATGGTGATGCCTGGGAGGGAGGTGGTTGCTCCAGCAGACGAACCGCTGGAAACGGAGAGGGGGAAGGCATAGGGGGTGAGGACGAATTGTTCGCTGGCAACCGCAAAACCTTTAGGGGCCCAGGGCTTATCTTCTTTCAGACGGGCTGCGATGTTCAGCAGTTGCTCGCCATCTATAGTGACAGTGTCATAGGTGATGTCATATTCGGCGGGGTCGGTGAAGCTGTCGTGATTGATGATGCTTATCAACCCGTCGGGGTCCCTGACAAACTGCAGGGGCTGATAGACATGCTGCACCTCGTAGTAATGAGGATGCGGCGTTCGGTCAGGTGCTACAAGTCCGTTGATACAGAAAGCTCCGTCGTTGGGCCGGTCGCCGAAGTCGCCACCGTAGAGGAAGGCATCGCCGCCAGTGATGGATGGAAGAAGATGCGCTTTGTCTGACCCATTATTGCCAAAGGCCTCTCGTTCATCGCGCGAGGGCGTGGGACTTAACCCCTGGTCAATCCAATCCCAGATGGCAGCACCGCAGATGCTGCTGTCGGCATAGATGACATCCCAGTATTCCTGGAAATTACCCACGGAGTTTCCCATGGCATGAGCATATTCGCGCATCATGAAGGGGCGGTCGCTGACTCTCTTGGCTTCCTCTTCCAGCTTGGCTGGAGGAAGATAGCTATCATCGTAGATGTCACTCTGGCTCCGGTCGGTGTCGCAGAAGGGAAGGGCGATAGTATCCAAAGACACAACAGCCTCTCGCATCGCCTTCAAGTTCGGCCCTACCCCACCCTCGTTGCCCAGGCTCCAGAAGATGACGCAGGGGTGGTTCTTATCGCGCTGAACCAAGGAGACGGCCCGGTCCACGTGGGCATCTTTCCAGGCAGGGTCTTCGCCCAGCTCGCGGTTGGCATAGCCGTAGCCGTGGCTCTCCTGATTAGCCTCGTCCATGACGTAGATGCCCCATCGGTCGCAGAGTTCATACAGGTATTCGCGATCGGGATAATGGCTGGTGCGCAGGAAGTTGATGTTCGCCTGCTTCATCAGAGCGATGTCCTGCTCATAGGTCTTATCGTCCACAAAGCGGCCAGTCACAGGATGGTGGTCGTGACGGTTCACACCGCGCAGCTTCACGTTCTTGCCGTTGATCTTGAAGACTTCGCCCACACATTCCACACGCTTCACACCGAGGTGGTTGTCGAAATGCTCTATCACGCCGCTTTTGTCGTTCAGGTTGATGCTGAACGGATAGAGGGCGGGCTGCTCGGCCGACCACAGACGAGGATGGTTCAATACACAACTCAGCTTAATGCTGGTGGTATCGCCTGGAGAAAGGCTTTTCAGTTTGCCCTCCATGGTCTTTCCGTCAACACAGAAGGCCACCGTCAGGTTCCTGGCTTTCTTCTTGCCCGTGTTGCACATGAAGATATCCGCTGTGACTGCGGCCTGCGAGAAGTCTGCATTCGGAATAGCCTCGACCTTATAGTCGACGATATGCACCAGAGGACGCACCCACAGCTGAACCTCACGGAAGATGCCCGAGAGCCGCCACATATCCTGACATTCCAAATAGCTGCCGTCGCTCCAGCGGTAAACCTCTACGGCAATCTTGTTCCTTCCCGAGCGAACATATTTTGTTATGTCGAACTCCGCCGGCGACATGGAGTTCTGGCTGTAGCCCACCTGCTGTCCGTTGATCCAAACATAGAAGGCAGAATGTACGCCTCCGAAATGCAGGATGAGGTCCTTCGAGAGCATCTCTCTATTCACCTCTATAAAAGTGACATACGAGCCAACCGGATTGCGGTGGTCATGCGCATACCAGTCTTGCGGAGGCTCCCCCGTCACACGAGGCCGATCGCGGTGGAAAGGATACTGCATGTTCACATAGATAGGTCTGCCGTAGCCCTGAAGCTGCCAATTCCCGGGAACCTTGATCCTACCCCATTGACTCACATCGTAATCCTCACGATAGAATTCAGCAGGCCTCGACTCTGGGTCCTTACTCCAACGAAACAGCCACTCACCGTCCAGGCTCATGATTTCCCCACACTCCTTCCATTTCGAAGGCTGTTGCAACGTCGCATGATAGGGCAGTTTATTCATACCCACCACAGCTGGGTTTTCCCAATCTTTCACCTGTGCCTTTACTGCGCTACTCAACAACAAGACAACTACAATACAAATTTTCTTTACCATCATATTTATACTCAAATAGTCAATTCTCAATTTTCTTATTCCCTTATTTTCTTATTCCCGCCAAAAAGGGAACTGCATTTTCTTTTCCACAAGAGGCTGCACACGCGGCTCCCAGTCTATGTCAAAACGCTCGATATTGCGATCCAGAAAACTCAGACGATCTGCAAGCCATTGCTTCAGAATGCTGATCTCCTCATCGTAGGAACTGACACGATACGCCGCAAACATACCAACCATAGCTCCATCGCCTCCAAAGCCACCCATCATCGGGAAACCACCCATCATCGGAAAACCACCAGGGAAATGTGGAATAGAGTCACCCATCATCGGGAAACCACCCATCATCGGAAAACCGCCCATCTGCGGGAAACCGCCGAAAGGCCGAGCCTTCGCCCGATCCCGCTTTTCTTCCTCCCTCACCAACAGTTCCGGGTACCTATCAAAATGCCGACCGATGCAGGGCTTCAAGACCGCTGCATGACGATCAATGTACGAAAATATCCGCTCATTGCTCAATACATTTCCGCGCAACGCTTCATACCGCATTCTC
>JAEEGL015270154.1_pt1 | contig 32963 bp, 13 predicted proteins | sample 9134231 | NCBI WGS metagenome assembly JAEEGL01 (sample SAMN16246548, study PRJNA631951) | gut metagenome | biome: gut microbiome; feature: rumen; material: fiber-attached | host: Bos | place: Iran: Karaj | collected 2018-10
CAGTAGATAAAGAAGGCAATATTGACTACGTCCTTCACAACACACCTTATGTACAGCTCTATAAGTATTGGAAGAGCGATGGCAGAATCGTTTCCACAGATGAAGCCAAGAACCTGGGCTTTGGAAGCGTATATGTAAAGCTTTATCGCAACTACAGAGCTGATAAGAGCTATGTGCAGGTGACAAAGGATGAGCTTTCAAAGGGATATTCACAGTACGTTCACCAGACAGCAAACAATGGTGCGATCATTGAGCTGAGTAGCGGAAATGACTGGTATGCCGAGTTTGCCCTTGATAGAAAATATGACAACTGGCCTGGCGCAACACACGTTTATCAGTATGTTTACCTCATGGTTGAGTGTGACAATGAAGGAAACGAATTTGCTGAGAATGCATCAGTGACCTATGGAAGTATAAACACAAGCAATGTTACAAGAACAGGTGCTGATTACAACTACGAAAGAGGCTTCAAGGACAAGATTAAGGAAGACAAAACAAGATGGGATGATGTATGGGTATCCGGCAATAACTATCCTGTATGCAAGCTGACTGTTACTAATAACAGAGACACCTATTCCCTTCCGAAATCAGGTGGAATCGGTAGCCTGCCATTTACAATAGGCGGAATCCTTCTTGTGACAATCGCTCTTGGATTATTGATTTTTAAGAGTAAAAGTTCTATCATTTTATGCACAAAACTACGTGTAAAAATGCACTAAATTCGGGGAGAGTCAAATGGCAAACAAAGAACTTAGAAAGCTGAATAGGAAAGAACTTTTGCAGATGCTTGTTGAATTTTCGGAGGAGGCAGAATCAATCCGCGAGCATGAAAGGGAAATGCAGGAGAGCTTCGATAGGGAGAGAGAGCAGCTCATTAATCAGATGGCTGAGGAAAGAGCTGACCTTCTGGCAAAATTCGATGAAGAAAAAGCCAGCATGAGAGAGGTTTTTAACAAGCAGAAGAGCGAGTTACTCCTTAAAGCAAACAAGGATATTGAGGGACTTAAGGCAAGATACGAAAGACAGATAATGGTCTTAACTGCCGAGCATGAAAGAGAATTTGATGGCTTCAGAAACAGGCTTGAGAGAGAAAAGGCTGAGATCAGAGCTGAAGTAGATAAGAAGCTTGATCAGATAGATAATGCCGGAACGCTTGCAGAAGCTGTGCTTGCGATAAATGGATTCTTTGAAGCTGCACAGAAGGGCGCTGATGAATACATTGTAAGAGCCAAGGAATACGAAAAGAAGGCAAAGAAGGCTGCAGCGAGAGCGGCTATCGATCCTGAAGTAGCAGCAAAAGAGGCAGAAAAGAAGGCGGCTGAGGATCTTGAAAGAATCAAGGCGCTGGTAGAAGAAGCCAAGGCTGAGATGGAAGAGGAGAAGAATTCCGAAGTAGAGTGGAAGGCTGTTCATGGAAACTCAAAAGCTGCAGAAGTAGTAACTGACGAGCCCGGTCCTATGATTGCCACAGAAGATGACGAAGACGAACCTGAAAAAGAGATAGAAAAAGAAGCAGAAAAAGAAGAAGTAGAAAAAGAGGATTCCAAGGAAGAGGCTGAGGAAGAAAAAACAGAAGAATCTGAGGAAGAACCCAAGAAGAAAACAAGAAAGTTAACTGCAAGGAAGACTACAAGAAAGATAGCAACAAAAGCAAAAACAACAGCAAGAAAAACAACAACAAGAAAGGCTACAACCCACAAGAAAACTGAATCATGAAAAGGAGGCAGAATACAAAAATAAACAAGTTTAAATAGCATACCAATAAACTACGTTTGCAATAAAAATTAAACCGTTAATTTATCGCCCACAAAACTTTATGCTTGTCAAGTACGAATTTTGAATTAAAGCCTTCATTTTCCGTACTAAACAGAAAAAAGGCTTCAAAGTATAATTAAGAAGCATGAGTTACTACACTTAGGCGATAAAGCTAAGAAAAGTAAAAAAGATGAATTCAGAAGAAAAGAACGTTCAAATCCAAGACAAAACACCTAAAGGACAACAGTATAGACCCACACTGGAGGAATTGAGGGCAGAGCTAAAAAGGGAATACAGAAAGCACGACTACACCAGAACACTTCGCAACACCATAGTAGTTGTTATAGTCGTAGCAGCATTATCAGTTCTGGTTTCCAGCTTTTTCATCACAGTACTAAAAGTCACAGGAGACAGCATGACTCCTACTCTTGACACAGGGCAGATAGTTATCGCGAATAACTACGCCACATTTGAGACAGGAGAGCTGATCGCTTTTTACTACAACAACAAGGTACTGGTAAAAAGAGTTATAGGTTCTCCGGGCGACTGGGTAAACATCGATGAAAACGGAAAGGTTTTCGTAAACGGAGTAGAGATTGAAGAAGCTTATGTCTCAGATCCGAGTCAGTATGCAGAGGGTGTTTCGGAAGGCGATAAGATTGAGTTTCCTTATCAGGTTCCGGATAAAAGATTTTTTGTTCTTGGTGATCACAGATCAGTTTCAATTGACAGCAGATCCGCGACGGTCGGATGTGTGTCAGCAGAACAGCTGATTGGCGGAATAGTTTTTAGGATTTATCCTTTTGAAGTCTTTGGAACGATAGAGAGTGTTTCTGCAAAGGAAGAGTAAATAAATGGCAAACGTAGAAAACAATAATCGCATAGCGGAATTTGTTAAAAAGCATGTGTATGCCAAGAGATGGATTTCCATCATGCTTGTCATAGCGTTGTTAGTTACAACAGTGACAATGTACGCTCTTAACAAATCAGCAACAGCAGTATCAGAGGAGACAGCAGAGACTGTAGGTATGGTAGTTGATACAGCTGATGCTAGTGAAGAAGCAGATACTGCAGGCACAGGCCTTGATACAGAAGAGGCTGGCGAATCAGAGAATGAGAATGAAGACGGTGTCGCAGAAGAAGCAGCCGCTGCAGATGAAACTTCTGACGAAGCTTCAGAAGGATCTGAAGAAGCTGATACTTCTGATACAGAGAATACAGAGGATGCTGATAATTCAGAGTCAGGCGAGTCCAGTTCAGAGGATTCAGAGAATGTAGAGAATACAGAGAACTCCGAGAATTCAGAGAATTCAGAGAATGCTGATTCTAATGACTCATCTTCAGAAGAAAGCACAGATACAAGTTCAGATGAAAGTTCTGTAAGCAGTGAAGAGGACACAACAGATGCTGTTGAGCCTTCAGAAGAGACTGATGCATCTGACGAGACATTAAAGACATCTGCAGCTGATGATTCAGAAGAAGATTCTGACGAGAAGGAAAAGACAGAGGAGACAGAAGAGACTTCTGAAGAAGTTGAAGAGGAGACAGAAGAGACTACAGAACTCACACAGGATGTCATCCTGACAGTTTCCTATAAAAACGAAGATGGCGAAAACATTGCTGACGAAAAGGAAATAGCACTTAACGACAGCATTGATTTCACAGAAAGTGCTCCTGAGCAAGAGGGGTATGTATTTAAGAACGCCAAAATTGAAGAAAAGGTTATCACAAAGATTACAGTTAAGCGTGATGATAACGATTTCAAATTCTATGAAGTAACCTTAGAAGATGGTTTGACTGAAGAAGTCAAGAAAGATTCAACAGTAGTTCTTACATATAGTAAGGAAGTAATCGCTAAGAGCGAGATTAAACTTACAGCTAAGTTCGCAGATAAGAACGGCGAGAGCATTAAGGAAGATGCAGAGCTCAGCATCGCAGAAGAGCTCGATGTAACAAAGAAAGAAAACGTTGATGCCATAGAGAATTACTTCTATATGAATGCATCATACAACGGACAGAAGATTGCAAAGATCGCTCCTGTTGCAGCAGACAAGACAGAAGCTGAAACAGCAGAGCAGACAGAAGAAACTGAAGAGAGTAAAACAGAATCTGAAGAAGTTTCTTCCTATAATATAACAACAATCGATGGCACAGAAGTTTCCGTAGAAGAGGATGCTGAAATCGTATTCACATACTACAAGGCTATCGAGACTACAGAGTTCGTTTCAACAAACGATAAGGTAACGGTTACAGCTACACTTTCAGCACCCGGTGCTTTCCCTGAGGGAACAGAGCTTAAGGTTACTGAGGTTAATGCTGAGACAGCTGGTTACAACTACGAAGCTTACATGCAGGCTCTGAATGACAATGCTGAGAAGATTGCCAAGGCAACAGAAGGCACTGAGTCAGCAGAACCTGAAGTATATGATGAAACCAACACTATCTTATATGATATTGCGTTCATGTTAGAAGGTGTTGAATATCAGCCGGCTAACAGCAAGATCAGCATATCCATTAAGTTCAATAACAAACAGCTTTCAGAGGAGCTTGAGGCAACTGCAGATGAGCAGCTTACATTCATTCACCTTCCTATTACTGAAAGTGCAAAGCAGGATGTGGATTCAACAAGTGAAGCTACAGATATTTCTGCTGATGATATTGAAATTGAAGTTCTTAACGATAGCGAAGTAGAACTTAAAGAAAACAAAGAAGAGGTTTCATTTGAAGTATCATCATTATCAATAATTGGTGCACATAAAGTAAAAACTGGAAGCACTTGGGACGGTGACACTGTATATACAGCTGAACAGATTGCGCTGATGCTCGGAGATATGACATATTTTGGAGCGGTTGCAAGAGATTTTCGTCCAGGTGGACATTTCCAGGCCAATGTTGCTGTTCAGGAACTGAATAATATTGGACAGATACAATGCTTTGGTAATGATGCACAGGTATTAGAGCATGTAAAGTATTATCAGATGACTGTCACCAAAACAGTTACTGGAACACCTAAAAAGAACACTTTCTATTTTGCACTATATTCTGATGACAAAGGAACAAAAAAAATCAGTGGCAGTGATTTCTCAATTACTACTGATCAGAATGGTGTAGGAACATATACAACAAGTATTCAGAAATTCATTACTGATGGTAAAGGAACAACTGCTGAAGTATATGTATTTGAGCTTTCAGGGAAGAATGGAACTCCACTCAAGAGCGGGGCTAAGTTAAACACAACTACAGGCTCGTACACAGTTTCTTATGGAGACTACACTCCTATTTCCGGTGGAAATGATATACTTGGAAGATTTAGCAGCAATTACATTGAATCCATAAATGTTAATACAAGTAATGCTAAGAATAATCCTGGAATTCTACTTAAACAGCTTTATGGAAATAAGTTATATGTAAAGAATACTGGTATAAACGGTTATGATGAGTATGTTTATCATACCGATGGAGACATTCCTAAAACTCCGCATAAGAATGAAGAGTTTCCTGTAGATATAGCAGGATGGCTTAAGCAGGCAGCAAATGTATCAAGTACTATTGCTATGGCTAAGAGCGAGTGGGATGAAAATGGCGAGGATATAGTCGGTGATGTATATGTAGTTAATATGATACCTGCAAATACTGACCTGATGACTGATCTTACTAAGTTGCTTTTGCAGACGGATCAAGGTAATGCAGCTGTAAATGAGCCTGGATTAGGTAATATTGGTGATGACACATTACTTTTGATAAATCTGGATCTTACAGGCAAAACCACATATACTCTTTCAAAATTTAGAGTTAATAATCAAGAGACTGGAGGATTTAACGATATATCAAATCAGATCGTTGTAAATCCGGTCAAGAAGGTTGACGGAAGTTTTGTACCTTATGATGGAGAGCTTATTCTTAATGATTCATCAGGTACGGTTATAGCACCAAAAGCACAGGTTAAAGTTACTACACCTCATTGTGGAACAATAATTGCTGATAGCCTTGAGACATCATGTGAGTTTCATAAGATTACTATTAGAAGATTCCTGAAAGTTCAGGGACAGGCTGCTGTTTATAACAAGAATGAGAATACTCCTAAAGTTAATATTGAACTCACTAAAAATTGGGTAACAACAGAATCCAAGAATATCGCTAAATATTTAAAGGGAGCCAAGTTCAACAAACGGACAGTAGATAAAAACATTAATGTCGCTTTTAAGTTATTTAGAAAATCAGATGGTAGTAATGAGTATATAGAAGTTACAGATATTAAAAATCCTACAATCACAAGGGTTGGAAATAAGTGGACATATAGATGGTCCAATTTGCCGGAACCTTCAGGATTTAAATACTACGTAAAAGAAGTTACTACACCTGCCAATTTCACTTCAGATAGTGAATATGCAGAAGTGATATTTAATAATGCTTCATCGACGGGAACTGTAGTTGGAAATGCTACTATCAACAATACTGAAAAGATACCCTTTGATGTATTTAAGTTCCTCAATGATAAGGACCCTAAAGAAAAGACGTTTACATTTACTCTTCAGATGCTTCATAAGACACGCGGTCTTATAACATTATATGAAGGTAAAAGTATTCATAATGTAGGCAATAAGTTATATGTAGACAACGAGCCATTGTACATAAATCCTGCTGAACTTGATATGGAATTTGGCTATGATGAAAAGAATGAGGATCATACATATTACTTTAGCCTTCAGGAGGTGCAACCAACAAATAGTACTGACAATGTTATAAGAGACAAAACTGGAATACTTATCAAGGTAAAGTACTATAACGATGGTGAAATTTACTATTATCGTGCATCGGAAGAAGAAATTAAAAATCTGACGAGTACAAGTATTTGCGATGATGCACATAGAATTAAAACGGATGGCAAAGATAAATTACATCAGAATGTTGCGTTCTATAATACTGATGGTGTAGGTGATCTCAGAATCCATAAGATGGTTGTAAACGATTATGGTTCAGACTTTGTTAGAGATAGTCAGAACTCTATTTTGAACAATGTTTGGTTCCGAATCACAAATAAGGCAACAGGAAATTATATTGTTTTCAAAGGATTTACTGGACATGCAGGTGATACAGGAGAAGCCACTGAGTATGATAAATCCGGAAACGAAGTTAAGCACTATGAAGTAGTTTATAACCAGAGTGCTCAATGGACTATTAAGAGTATTCCAACCGGCGTTTATACGGTCGATGAAGTTGCTGATGGATATACCTTTGTATATAACAGTAAATCAAATACAAGCACAATAAAGGATGATCAGCCGATTTCAAGAATTACAAAATATGATTACACCGTAGATGATGAACCTGGACCAAAAGATTTTGAATATGGTGGTCAGAACCTGAGAAAGGTATTCTCTGTTGACTGTAAGAATAAGAGTGATAATCCTCCTCAGGAGATCGTAGTTGGAGGAGAGTTAAGTAATACTTCCAATACTCCGACTGTACAGGTTGCGAACTACTATAGCAATCCTATTGGACCGATACAGATTACTAAGAACTTTAGTGGTGGTGAATGGACTGAAAATATGAAGTTCACATTTACCATTGAGGCCGCAGGATTCTCTCAAAAGACTTCGGAAGGCGATCCGATACCTACCGGAAAGCAGCCAATGCCTCAAAAAGTCACAAAGTATAAGGAAGGTGACCAGACTAAGTACAAGATTGAAGAAATTACTACTGTAACAGTCGATGGCAAGGATGCAGTATTAAAAGATGGTGTATACAGTAAAGTAGTTGATTTTGGATCAATACCATTCAGATTTGAAGGTACATACAAGTATAAGATTACTGAGACAAAGGTAAGTAATGAAATCATAGATGGTGTCACATATGATGATCATGTCTACTATGTGAATATTGTGGTTAGCAAGAAATATACTACATTCACTAAAAAGTATACATATAGTGATTTGTCGAATCCTATGTATCCTCAGGCTAATGATGGTATTTACTTGAAGACTACTGAAGATTTCTACTATCTTGGAGCTGATATAGTTTATACAGATGCTGATGGAAAAGAACTGGCTAAATGTTCTGTATTACTAGAAGAAGGTGTTGAACCTGATACTGTAAATTACGAGAACAATAAATATAGCATAGTATACTCGCTTGGATCTGTTTCATCTGTTGCGTTTAATAACTATATGAATGCAAAGCTGGTGATTCAAAAGCTTTGGACCAAGGGTGGAAAGGATGATACAAACAATCCTCATTCTGAGATTACTGTTGAACTTCATAAGGTGACAGGAACTACAGATGAAACTGTAGGTACATACCTGATTGGAGCAGAAACAAAGGAATATAATAATACTCCTTGGACAAAAGTAGTTTTAGTCAAGTCTGATGCAAACAGTTATTACTATATTAAAGAAACGTCAGGTGGTGGATTGATTGTTACTTACTCAAATGGAAGCACAAATAGTGCAACGGCTGAAGATGTAAGAATTACAGCAACAGCTACTTCAACAGGGGCTCTTACATTTACAGTTACTAATGAAGTAGGTGATAACGTACTTCCTAGTACCGGCGGATCAGGAACAATGCCATTTGCATTAGGCGGATTCGGAATCGCCATGATAGGACTTCTTGGATTAGAGATGTCCAGAAGAAAGAGAAGATAATTCAAATCTTCCGAAACAAAAAAACAAAAGCTGCGAGGTGATGAGCCTCGCAGCCACAAATAAGGTTTAAGATGCGCAAAGCATTTTGAATAGGTGCTCATTTGCACCTCATAATAAAACTTGTGTGGGGTACCGCACGAACAAACGTCACAAACAGACAAGATTCAAAAAGAGAAAAGGAGAAGAGGTAAAAATGAAAGGTTTAAAGAAGATTTTAACTGGTATCCTCGCTGGTGCAATGGCACTGTCACTGACACTTTCAGCTGGATCAGGAATCGCAGCAAAGGCTGCTGATGGCGACAAAACGATTACAATTACAAAAGAAATTGACGATGATGCATCATTAAAAATAACATACACACCTTACAAGATAATGGATGCTACTCTTGGAACTGGTACAGCAGCTGCTTACTCTGTTGATTCAAAGGACAAGGCAGATGCACTTGTAGCTACAGGTTATTTTGATTCTGTAAAGGTTACAGACACACATTACAACATTACATTGAAGTCTAACCTCACCATTGCTGATAATTCTGAAGAGGCCAAAAAACTTGGCGAAGCGTTAAATACAATGGTAAAGACTGCTAAGGATGCAAGTGGTAACCTGATTTTCACTGCTAGTCAGGACTTCACTTCTACTGAAAAAACAGTGAACGGTAAGAAGTATTCTGAAGCTGTGTTCTCAGCTCAGCCTGGCTACTATCTTATCCTTTCTTCTCTTGGTTCTGTCGTTGCAGTTCAGACTACTGCTGATGTGGCAATTAACGAGAAGAACGAGTATCCTTCAACAGACAAGAAACAGTCTATTAAAGAAGGAACAAAAACTCTTGCTGATTACCTTAATGATGAGGTAAGCCAGGAAGTTGGAAAGAATATTTACTATTCAGTAGATGTAAAGATTCCTGCAGAAGTTCTTGAGAAGGAAGCAGTTGTAACTGATACAGCTACTAAGGGTCTTACACTTAATCTTGATGCTGATGTATATGTAGATGGAACAAAAGATGATACATTATCAGCAGCTACATGGAGTGTATTTGGAAATGGTGTTGCAGATGGATCTGGCAAGGATGAAGGCACAAAGTACACATTAAAAATTCCTGCAGATGTTGTTAAGGCAAACGCTGGAAAGACACTTACATTTACTTATTATGCAACAGTTAATGAAAACGCTCTTACATTTGATTATGTAAAGAATACAGTAAGTATTCACTATGATAACTACAACACACCTGATGATTTTGTAGAAGGTAAGATTTACAGATTCAAGGTATTAAAGGTTGACAAGGCAGATCACAATAAGAAACTTGCAGGTGTTAAGTTCACACTCCAGAACGCTGAAAACCAGTATTATAGTGAAGATGCAAATGGCAACGTTACATTTGTAACTGACAAGACAGAAATCACAACTCCTGAGAACGGAGAGCTTCTTTTCAAGGGACTTAATAAGGGTGCTGAGTATATTCTTACAGAGACAAGCACATTAGATGGATACAACCTTCTTCCTAACCCTGTAAAGGTAACATTTAATGGTGATGGTACTGCTATTACTGCTATTGATTCAGTAACAAAGGCAACTTACACAACAGTTACAGGCGATACACTTAAGCTCCTCATTGAGAATGGACAGGGACAGCTACTTCCTTCAACAGGTGGAATCGGAACAACAATTTTCTACATTATCGGTGGACTTCTTATCGTAGCTGCTGTAGTATTCTTTGTAGTACGCAGAAAGGCTGACGCTGAATAATTTAGATAACTAGAATTGAATCTTGTTTCTGTAGACAATATATAGAAACATACTGCACTTTCGGAACGGGATCATCTTCCCGCTCCGGGAGTGCAGATAATATGAAACAGCTCAGATTAGGAAAGTAATGAAAAAGAAGAGGTGGTTTAAGAACATCACAAATCTCATATTCTTTGGAATATTTATAGTGGGACTTGGGATTTTTTTCTACCCATCAGTAAGTAACTATATAAATGCAAAGCATCAAAGTAGCGCTATTACAGCCTACGATGCTGCAATGGCAAACATTTCATCAGAGGACTACGACAAATACTGGTCCGCGGCAAAAGAATACAATGAAAAGCTTGCATCCGGGGCTTTGAATTTTAATTTAACGGATGAAGAACGAGAGGAATATGATTCCATCTTGGACCCCACCGGAACCGGTGTTATGGGGCACATTGAAATCGAAAACATAGGTGTGGATCTTCCGATTTATCATGGCGTTGAGGAATCTGTTTTGCAGGTAGGAATAGGACATATTCCGGGCACATCACTTCCGACTGGAACCAGCAGTACACACGCTGTTCTGTCAGGACACAGAGGACTTCCGTCATCGAAGCTTTTTTCAGATCTTGATCAGATGATCGAGGGAGATACATTCCTTTTACATATTATGAATCAGACCTTTGCATATCAGGTTGATCAGATATCAATAGTTCTTCCTGAGGAGACGCAGGGGCTGGCAATTTATCCAGGAAAAGAATACGTTACGCTTGTAACCTGTACACCTTATGGTGTAAACACTCACAGAATGCTGGTGAGAGGCAGGCGTGTAGATTATGACGAAGAGACAAGACTGATAGTTCCTGCGGACGCTACAAAATATAACACAATAAGCATAGCGCCTTTTATAGCAGGTCCGATCATTTTAGTACTATTTATATGGTTTGTGATAAGCACATCACATCCCAATGAAAAGAGGATTGCGAAGGAGTCTCTTCGCAGGAAGAAATAAGCGCAGATGGCGCCATCAAGTCATGATTTATGACCAAGGGGTACTACATTATGAAGAGTTTTAAAAGAATAAGAAAGTTTATATGTGGACTTACATTGTTATGTCTGTCACTTACACTTCTTGTGCCGGCTGGCCAGGTCAGTGCAGCTACGGATGAGAATGGTGGCCTTGGGTACATAGATACTGCGAAAAAGGGCACATTGAACATTTACTACAACTTCTCCGGATACGGCAAGATGGCTGGAGTTAAGGCTCACATCTATCGTATTGCTGATGTTTCCAAGGAAGGTGATTTTTCACTGGTAGCTCCTTTTGACAGCACAGGACTTAGTATTACAGATATGACTTCTATTTCCACTCATGAACAGTGGAAGACTATCACGGATACACTTAGTATCTATGTGAAAAATAATAACGTACAGCCTTATGCAGAGGCTACATCAGGAACAGACGGATTTGCTAATCTTGGTGAAGTAGAGACAGGTCTTTACTATGGATACAGTGATCCTGTCGAGATCGAAGGAACAAGATATGTTTATTATGATGTTATAACTCCTGTTCCCGGACCTGTAATGCTTGATGAGACTGGAACTTCTGATTGGGATGGCACATGGACAAATGCAAATTATGATGTAATTGCTATTCCGAAGCGTGAGTCAACAAGAGTTGAAGAAGACCCTGAAGAGTTCGTTGTTTACAAGCAGTGGGTTGATAAGGGAAAGAGCAAGGATCGTCCTAAGTCAATTAAGATCAAGATTTATTGTGATGGTGAGCTTTTTGATACAGTAGAGCTTTCCAGTAAAAACAATTGGCAGTATAAGTGGAAATATGAGAAGGGACATAACTTCTCAGTTGAGGAAATTGTTGATTCCTTTAAGTACAAGGTTGATATTTCCGAGACAGAGACCGGATTTATTATTATAAATACAAAGTTGGATGAGCCTCCGACAGAGACACCTCCGACAGATACACCGACAGATACACCTCATACAGAGACACCACCTTCAGATTCATCTACACCTACAGTGAATGATTCTCCCGGAGTGCTTGGAGCTATCAGAAAGTTAGCAGGTGAGCTTCCTGCCGTACTTGGTGCAAGAAGACTTCCCCAGACAGGTCAGCTTTGGTGGCCTATCCCGGTTCTTGCCATCGCGGGCGTACTTCTTATCCTGCACGGCATCAGAAGCGAGAGAAGAAGAAAAGAGAATAACATGTAAATTATCAGACCCCATTTGGTATTGCCAGATGGGGTTTTTATAAACATGTTGAAGTATTACCCGAAGAAACGTAAAATATAGGTTGAACTAGCGATTATTAAGAACTTTAAGCGTTCATATTTTTATGAAAGGACATAAAGATTTGAAAATCACAAAAGGAAAGATTTCCATACTCTTAGGACTTGTTTGTTTTGGAGTGGCTGCATGGATCATTGCACATAACCATGAGGAGGATGTTGCTGCAGGCGAGAGCGCACAGGTTCTTCTTGAGGAAGTGGAAACAATGATTACTAATATTCCTGTTGATGAGCCGGAAGGTGAGATGAAGGCTGTTGATGTAGATGGAAAGTCATTCATCGGAATCATTGAGATACCTTCAATCGACATAAAGCTTCCCATTCAGGCTGAATGGTCACAGGTTGATGCGAAAACAGCTCCCTGCCGTTATAAGGGCTCTGTTTATACGAATGATCTTATCGTAGCAGGACATAACTATCAGAGACACTTTGGCAATCTTAATCAGCTTGTAAGCGGAGATACAATCATTGTTACAGATGTAGATGGCCGCCAGTACTATTACCAGGTAACCTACACAGAGACAATCGGCACTTATGACGTTGACAAGATGGATGAGGGTGACTGGGATTTTACAGTATTTACTTGTACTATCGGCGGTGCAAATCGTGTAACAGTCCGCTGCGAGTATGTAAAGACAGTAACTCCCGGTTCTGCTGAGTCAGTGATTCAGGATATAGAGAACGCGATTTCTGAGGATAGCGAGAAAAAATAAATAAGAAAAGGACGAAATAGAGATGGCATTAGAAAAATTACAACCCAATGAAGTTTTTAAATGGTTCGAGGAGATATGCAGAATACCTCATGGCTCAGGAAATCTGCAAAAGATCAGTGACTTCCTTGTAAAATTTGCAAAAGAGAGAAAGCTTTACGTTCGTCAGGATAAGGACCTCAACGTTGTTATCAAAAAGCCCGGTACCAAGGGCTACGAGGATCATGAGCCTGTTATCCTTCAGGGACACATGGATATGGTCGCTGTAAAGGAAAAGGATGCGAAGATTGACATGGTCAAGGATGGTCTTGATGTTCAGACAGATGGCGAGTTTGTATGGGCTAATGGCACAAGCCTTGGTGGTGATGATGGAATAGCAGTTGCTTATGCACTTGCAATCCTTGATAGTGATAAAATTCCTCATCCGCCTCTTGAAGTTATCATCACAACTAACGAAGAGGTTGGAATGGATGGCGCTATGGCGCTTAACTGCTCAGATATCACAGCTCATAAATTCATAAATATTGATAATGAAGAAGAGGGCGTTTTACTTGTAAGCTGCGCAGGTGGTGCTCGTTTCCACGGCTATTTACCTTTATACAGAGAAAATAAGAGTGGTATCAAGGTTAAGATTCATGTAAAGGGGCTTCTTGGCGGTCACTCAGGAGAGATGATCGTAAAGGGCAGAGGCAATGCCAATGTCATCATGGGACGTCTCCTTCTTGAGATTACTGATGCGCTTGAAATCGGTCTTATCAGCTTAAATGGTGGTGTTGCAGACAATGCGATTGCTACTGACTGCGAGGCTGAGCTTTTACTTATGGGACTTGCTTCCCAGACTCATGGCAATATCATCGGACCTGATGTTTCATTCTTCTCACTTTACCAGAAGCTTTCAACTATTGCTTACAAGGTTCAGGAGGATGTTAAGAGTGAGCTTGGATCAAGAGATCCCGGTCTTGTAATAAGCGTAGAAGAAGTTATGGAGGATCGTCTCCCTGAGAGCGGAGATGTTTCTCAGATGGAATCAGTTAACGTTGATTCTAACGTAGAGGCTTATCTTGAGGTTGGTGAGAAGAGATCAGTTATCTCAGGCGTAATTCCCTGTGAGCAGGTTATCGAGCTTGCACGCTGCATCTGTGCTATGCCTTACGGGGTTCAGGCAATGAGCGCATCAATCGAAGGTCTGGTAGAGACTTCACTCAATCTTGGAATAATGAAAATCGTATCTAATCAGGCAGGTGCTATCGAGGGTAAAGGTGCTGCAAGCATGGGCCCTGGAACTATGAGCGAGGCATTCCTTCTTGATTACTCAGTAAGAAGCTCTGTTGCATCAGCAAAAGAGGCTCTTATCCGCAAGATGGAGATAATTGTTGAGAGCTTTAACGGAATCCACGAGCTTACAGGTGAGTATCCCGGATGGGCTTACCGTGAAGAATCACCTCTTCGTGACAAGATGGCAGAGGTTTACAAGAAGATGTATGGCAAGGATATCAGAATCGAGGCTATCCACGCTGGCCTTGAGTGTGGCCTTTTCTCAGAAAAGATTGCAGATCTTGACTGTGTATCAATCGGCCCTGACATGCAGGATATCCACTCAACAGGCGAAAAGCTCAGTGTGGCATCCACAAAGAGATGCTATGAGTACCTGCTTGCTGTTTTGAAGGAACTGTAAGGGTTATTAATTTCGTTATTATATCAGAATAAAAAACATCAAGAAAGCAAACTTAAATTATACATTTAAAAATTAGAAAACATCAGGAAATATGTAATGTTATACGCAACTATTTCCTGATGTTTTATTTTTTCTGACAATTCAATTGTCAAGTACGAGTTTTGAAAGAAAGTTTTCATTTTTCGTCCCCATAAGCGAAATTAATTTTCATATAATTTTTCAGGTACGGGAAGATTTTATGAAAAAATTTTTCACCAGGGAGGACATAATGAAGAAAAGCATAGCTAGAAAACTTGCAGCGATGTTAGCATTTATCGTGCTTACAACAACGTTTGCATCAGACTACAACAGTATTGGTGTTAAGGCATCAGACGAAATTGTTGTAGAAACAGAAGTTCAGGAGGAAGCATCAGAGAATACCGAAGTGGTTGAAGATGCAGAAACTGAATCTGAAGACGAAGAACAGGCAGAAGAAGCCAATAAGTCTGAAGAAAATCAGGATGAACAGAATCAGGAGACTGAGGAAGTTAAGGCTGAAGAGACTGAGCAGAAAGACGAAGTTATGTCTGAAGACAGTCAGGAGACTTCAGAAATAGATCAAGATGAGCAGAATCAGGAGACTGAGGAAGCTAAGACAGAAGAGACTGAGCAGGAAGACGAAGTTAAGTCAGAAGATGGTCAGGATACAGAGGAAGTAAAACAGGATGAACAGACTGAGGAAGTAAAACAGGATGAGCAGACTGAGGAAGTAAATCAGGATGAGCAGACTGAAGAACAGGCAGAAGAGTCTCAGAAGGAAGAGGATGCACAGCAGGTTGATGAGAACGCTGATGATGATCAGGAAACTTCTGATGAAGCTACTGTAGAGACTTCTACCGAAGACACATCTGCTAAGAAGACAGCTACTGAAGAGACAGCTGACGATGAGGAAGCAGAAGATGCTGAGGAAGAGGAAAAGGAATTTGCAGCTGAGACAGTAATCGATAACATAAAGGTTTCACTCTATGCAAAGAAGGGTGTCCTTCCTGCAGATGCAGAGCTTAGAGTTGAAAAGGTCAGCGCTGCTTTAGAAGAGCAGATTGAGGAAAAGATCGACGAGGAAACAGGCGATGAAGTTGAAGTAAAAGAGACTTTTTCTTTTGATATCAACATCTATTCTGAGAGCGCAGGCGATTTTGTTCAGCCTGAGGATGGAACAGTTGAAGTAAGATTTTCCCAGATTGAAGAGGCAAAAGGAAATGATACAGAACTTGCTGTTTACCATGTAGAGGATGACCTCTCAGATGTAACAAAGATGAATGCAGAAGTAGGCGATACTGAGGCAGTTATCGATGCAGAGCATTTCTCAATTTATACGGTTACTATTATCGGTAGTGCTAACATTTTTGGAGGAAAAGAATTTACTTTTAACGCAGGTGTATATAACGCTGAAACAAAGGAGCCAATTGACAGAGAAAACAATATTCGTAAAGTCAATATGACAAGCTTCTTTGGTAATAAGACATCTGCAAAAGAAGTTGCACCTATCATATCTGGATATGAGTTTTCATATGCAACATTCGAAGAAATTGTAATTACCAAATTTAAGAATGATTATTGGGGAAGTACAGAGAATCTTAAAATATATGCTGTTGAATCTAACGGCACTAAACATGAAATAGAAGGTAACTCTGATAAAGAACAGATCAAGTTCTATTATTCCAAGAGCGACGAAACTAATTATAAAGCTACTGGACATATAGACTTAGGATTTACAAACAAAACCCTTGAAGGTGTTGGAGATGTAGCAGTTATTATTGATGGCGTTGAGTATGCAATGGATGCAACACCTGACCAGGATGGAGAGCTTGGCACCCAAAAGAGACGTAGTCTTTGGAAATGTGAATATGTCGAAAAAAGCCTTCTTTGGATGAAATGGTATGAAGAAGAATGGTCTCCGATTGATGCATTTATAAATAGCACCATAACATTTAAGGTTAACTATAAAGGAAAATCATATACATATAATGCAACAAAAGATGATAATGCTAATGCCTACGAGCGTTGCAGAAATGCACATCAGTACAATCAGAATTCATTCGGATTCGACTATGTATTTGATTTCAACCAGTTTGCACCTGCAAACTACAAGGTAGAGTACTACTACGAGAATCTTGAAGGCACATTTGATAAGGATGCTAATGTTGCTTCACGAACAGGCTATATTAGTGAAGAAGTTAAGGTAACAGAGGCTGACAAGACACCTAAGTCAGATGAGTTTGAATTTGACGCAGATAACACAAACAATGTTCTTTCTGCTAAATTCACTGAAAAAGATTCTGATAGCAATGTGCTTAAAGTTTACTTTGCAAGAAAGGGAGCAACTTATACAGTTGAATACTACCTTGCAGACACAAAAGGAAATTATCCTACTACAGCTACAAGCACATTAACTACTAAGGATGGAGCACTCCTTTCAGGTAAAGTTGGAGCTACAATCACAGCTGATGATTACAAGACATTAACAGAAGCAGATGCTGCTAACTTCGAGTATGACAGTGCAGCAGCTGGTAAGGTTGAATCTATCACACTTTCAACTGAAGAAGGTGCAAGTAATGTCCTCAAGCTTTACTTTAAGAGAAAAGCTACAACATATACAGTTACATACCATTATCAGTATCCCGGTCAGAAAGATTACAGCTATACCGGTGAGTCGATTGATGGTTTTGTAGGACAGACAGTAAAGGTGACAGATGATGACAAGGCACCTGATTATGTAAAGCTTGCAGACCTTGTTAAGATTCCTAATCTTGAAGAGCTTGATCTTGCTGAATTTGATGCTGCGAATACAGCAAATGTATTAGAAAAAGAGCTTACAACGACAGCAGAAGACAACAAGCTTCATGTTTACTTTAAGAAAAAGGATGGTAAGGATGCAGTATTCTTCTATATCCTTACACCTGAAAACAACTTAAGCGTTCCTGCTGATTCTAAGGCTCAGGAGGATGTAACAAAGTTCTATCCCGGAAAGACAGATACTGATGATTCTAACTATCACATCTGGGCCGGTACAGGTACTTCTGTAAGCTCAAGCGATGATGACTACGAAACAGCAACAGGAAACCTTTACAATATCGATGGAGTTGCTAACTTAACAAGCTATGTGACAATTCCTTCATCTGTTCAGACAGCTATTAATACATATGTAGCAAGTGCATATCCGAACCACACCTATAATGATGTTGTTTGGTATACATATAAGGATGCCGGTGATATTGGCTGGCATGTAGATGGTTATGTAAAGGGTGTTGATGTAAAGGTTACATATCATAAGAACCCTGAGAATACAGCAGATGATGTTACTCCCATAGAGGATCCTGCAAAGACCGGATCATATACAGTAAAAGGCGCTAATACATTTACATATCCCGGATATGTGTTTGATTCCTGGAATACACTTTCTAACGGACAGGGAACAAAGTACGAAGCCGGAGAGACTACAACACTTAGAAATAACCTTAATCTTTACGCACAGTGGAATAAGGTAAATCGTACCGTTACTTATAAGTATGAGACAGATAATGATACCAGAATTGCCGGCGCAGCACCTGTAGATGCAAAAGCTGACTATCACATTGGTGACACAGTTACTACAAAGGCTGCACCTACTGTTAACGGATATACCTTTAGTGGATGGAAGGTTGAAAGTGGCCTTACATTAGCAGATAATGCTGAGCTTGTAGGCAATACATTCACAATGCAGACTGATAATGTTGTACTTAAGGGTACATACACTGCTAACGGAAATACTGCTTACAGAGTAGAGTACTATCAGGAAAAGCTTAATCACGCAGATGATGCAACAGGTAAGGACAGATATGATCAGGTTGCAGCTGCAACTGAGGATTTCAAAACCGGAACAACAGATACACCTGTAAATGCAGAGGATTACAAGAAGGCATTTGCCGGATTTACATTCGAAAACTATGAGGTTTACGGAAACAATGAAGATGGCCAGGAAGAAAAGATTACTGGTGATGTTAAGGTTCTTGGTGATGAAAGCCTTGTAATCAGATACTACTACAAGAGAAATACATATAAAGTATCTTACCAGTATGAGGATTCTGACAGTGTAGCAGTAAGCAGCATTCGTAAAGCAGCTATGCTTACAGATATTACTAAAGCACCTTACACTAATGCTGATGGAAAGACTCTTACATACAAGTTTGGCGAAACAGTAACAATCGCTGCAGATGCTACAGCAGAGAACTATGTATTCAGTGGCTGGAAGGGTACTGCTAAAGAAGCAGAGGAAGAAATCGCAGACGAAAATCTTGCTAAGCGTATTGTAAAAAGAGCTAAAGAGATATTTGATAACATTACAGGCAATCAGGCAGAAACATTTGTAATGCCTGCGGGCGATGTTACTATCAAGGGATCATTCACAGTAAAGGCTGGTCCTCAGAAGGTAACACTCAGTCTTAGAAAATATGGTGTTCCTAATCCTTATACAGGAACAGGCCAGCCTGTAAATGAGTACTATAGTTTTAGCCGAAAAAATGGCGGCGTATACTGCGGCTTTGGTGAGGCTAATCCTTTGGTTCCTATTGATGGATATACATATGTTGATAATCCGGTTAAGGCCAAGGGAGAGATTAAATATTATCCATATGTATATGATCCCACATTCACATTAGCGAATGCAGATGCATACAATCTTGTTGTAAGCGATGATGTAAAGGATAAAATCACAAAAAGACTTCATGATGGTGATTGTGGCGTTGAATACAAGGCATGCACATTCGACGACATTAAGTGGTATGTTTATAAAGATTCAAATAATGGCGGAGATCTTGAATATCACTTCGACGGCGAGATTGATGTAAAGTGTGTTGCAGTATATGCTACACCTGGTCGTAACAAGAATTACAACAATCAGTTTGCGGATCTTTTGAATGCAGACAGAATTGATGGCAACAATTACAGTCAGGTTGGTGTTGTATACCTTCCTACATCTGTTATTGAAAAGGGTCTTACAGATGACAACTTTGCAGATGTAATGGCAAGAGTACAGAATGCAATTGTTGTAGATTCAAAGTATATGGATACAAACCTTGAGAACAAGATTAAAGATGTTCTTAAGGACAACCTTGCAAGTATTGTTAAGCCTGGTGATGCTGAGAACAAGATCGACCAGAACATTACAAAGCTTGATGAAAACAAATCAACTGCTGGATTCAAGAAAACATGCAAGTTTACACATCATCTTGACCTTAGAGTTAAGTTTGAGAAGGAAGATGATACAGTTGGTGTAGCATACTTTATTCTTGGTGCAGGAAATGAGTTAACAAAGAAGCCCGAAGCAGGACCTCAGGATGCATGCTATTACATTCCAAGAAAGGCAGATGGAAAATCAGACAGAATCTGGCTTGGAACAGCTAAGAACATTGATCTGTTCGATGAAGATGAGTTATCCTATCACGTTGATAAGGGTCAGTATAAGTACGACTACAAGTCTATCTTCAACTGGGATAATGGACTCGATCTTGATAAGATTGAGGCAACATTCGATGAAGGTATAAATGATACTGAAGAAAAAGCCGGCAAAATTACTGAAGGCATTAAGGCAGAGTTTGGTGAAGAATTCAGTATCGCTGATGTTCGCTGGTACGTATATAAGCGCCATCAGTCCGGAAGCATTCATATCGATGGATATGTACTTACAAACCTGACTTACGACTCTAACTATCCTGAAGATGTTACACTTGAGCATGCAACTGACAAGGGTGCAGTAGTAAGATACAAAGAGTCTGACACAGTTAAGGACAATATGTTCACAGTTCCTAAGGGCTACAAGTTCGTAGGCTGGGGACTTAAGAACGAGGACGGAATCATCACAGCAAGTGAAGATTATGCAATTGGCAATACTGTATCAGTAACTAACAAGCTCACACTTTATGCTATCTGGGAAGAGCAGGAGCACGTAGCTATAAGAGTTGCAGTTGGTGCTGAGGGTGAGAAGACATTAACTAAGGTATACAACGGCGAAGAGTTTGATGTTGATGCTGATGTACAGGTAACATTTACTACAGTTACAAAGGATGCAGCTGAGATAACAGACGATTCTGCAGAGTCAGAGGATGGTTCAGAGGAAGCACCTGAAACTATGGATGCTGACGGAATCGTAGGCAGAGTAAGCAGCTTTATCGGAACAGCTTTTGACAAGTTCACTAAGCTTGGAACAATAAACGCAAGAGCTGAGGAAGAGACAAGAGAGCTTACAAAGTACGTTGAGTACAACGGCAAGAGCTATGAGGTAACAGGCCTTAAGGTTAAGGGTGGTAAAGGAACTCACGTAAAGCTCGGTGCAGATAAGACTATCGGATACTATGATGCAGTACTAGTATTTACCCGCGATGACATCGTTATCAAGCTTGATGGCGAAGATGTAACAGACAACTTCGATTTTGACTTCGATTTCGAGGGTGCAGAGTTTGACGGAGATTATCCGATTATCGGTAAGCTCCAGATCCTTCAGAGAAAGGTTACAATGACCTCAGCTTCTGATGAAAAGGTGGATGATGGAGAACCTCTTACAGCAAAAACTGTAACAGAAAATCCTGCAGAGCCTACAGAGACGGAAGGTTTCGTAGAAGGCGAAGGCGCTACCTATGATGTAACAGGTATCCAGGAAGGTGTAGGAGAATCAGCTAATACATTCGAATACACACTTAAGGAAGGCACTTTTGCAGACGATTACTTAATCGAAACTGTTGAAGGAAAGCTTACGATAACTCCTAAGCCTGAGGCAGCTAAGGATGAGGATCCCGGTAAGGGCGAAGATCCTAAGAAAGATGAAGATCCTAATAAGGATCCTGCAAAGCCCAGTGATACTCCTTCAGATGATAACAAGACTGACGATACCAAGTCAGGAGAAACTCAGACAGAGAGCGGAGAGTCACAGGATGGTCAGAAGACTGAGTCTGAGAATGACGACAGCAATAAGACTGACGACACAAAGAAGGATGACACTAAGAAGGATGACACCAAGAAGTCAGACAGCAGCAAGGATGCAAAGAAGGTAGACAGCGACAAGTCAGATGACGAGTCAAGTGATGAGACTTCTTCAGACAGCATTCAGAAGTCTTCTGAGCAGAATTCTTCAGATGTAGAGGCAGCTGGTGGTCAGGTTCTCGGAGCATCAAGAGACAAGGTAACACCGGAGACAGAGAAAGCCGGAGTACTTGGCGCAAGACGCGGCGGAACTGATGATAACACAAACACAGCACGTATCTTTATACTTCTTGTAGCAGCAGGCGCAGCAGCAACATTTGTTGTACTTGGCAAAAAGAAGAATAAGGAAGCAGAAGAGTCAAAATAATATAGTGATACATAACAGAGAGCATTGAGTTTTCAATGCTCTCTGTTTTTATGGAAAAATCATTAAATAAAAGGGGTAGTTCCGCAATTATTCATTTGTCAAGTACCAATTTTGAAATAAAAACTTCATTATTCGTCAGCAATACCGAAATTAAATTTCATATAATTTTTCATAGACAGAATGATTTTTTGAAATTTTATTTCTTTTGAGGAGGGTATTCATGAAGAAGAAAATAGCTAGAAGATTTGCAATGTTGCTGGCATTTATCGTGCTTACAACAACATTTGCATCAGACTACAACAGCATTGGTGCTAAGGCATCAGATGAAGCTGGTGTAGAGTCTCAGATTCAGGATGAGACAGCTGATGTGACTGATGAAACTATAGAAGATGCAGCCCCTGCTGAAGAAGATCAGCCAGAGCAGGATGAAGACGCAGCTCCCGCTGAGGAGACAGCTCCCGCTGAGGCAGCTCAGGCAGAAGATGCTGCACAGGTAGAAGAAAACGAGCAGACAGAAGATGCTGCTCCTGCAGAGGGAGAGCAGAATGAAGAAGCAGCTCCCGATGAGGAACCTGCACCTGCTGAGGCAGCTCAGGCAGCAGAAGATGAGCAGAATGAGGATGCAGCTCAGGCAGAAGAGCAGGATGAAGCAGCTCCCGCTGAGGAGACAGCTCCTGCAGACGAAACAGCACAGAGTGAAGATGCAGCTCAGGCAGATGATGCTGAGGATGATCAGAACCAGCCGGCAGCAGACGATGCTTCCGCAGATGATGCAGATCAGAGTGCTGATACTCAGGATGATGCTAATGCTGATGCAGCTGATAATAGTGCAGATGGAACAGCTCAGTCTGGCGACGAGACAGCAAAGGCTGATGCTGATACAGTCGATGCAGATGCTGCAGAAGACGCTGACGAGGAGCAGGAGATAATCACTATCACTTATAAGGCTACCGAAGGCGGCTCAGTAAGTGTTGAAAGTGAAGAAGTTACAGATAAGGCAGAAGGTTCAACAGCAGAAGCTGACGAAGGCTATGAATTTGTTAACTGGACTTATGATGAAAAGGTTGTTTCCGAGAAAACAGAATTTATCCCCAAGGGTGACCTGCTTGTTGATGGAGCAGAATTTACAGCGAATTTCGCTGAGGTAGAAGAGAAGGCTTTTGCAGCTGAGACAGTTGTTGATAATATCAGAATTACTCTTTATGCAAATCCCGGCGTACTTCCTGAGGACGCTGAACTCAGAGTAGAAAAAGTCAGCCCCGCCCTGGAAGCACAGATTGAAGAGAAGATCGACGAAGTAACAGGCGAAGATGTAGAAGTTAAGAAGACCATTTCTTTTGACATCAATATCTATTCCCCGAGCCTTGGCGCATTTGTTCAGCCTGAGGACGGAACTGTTGAAGTAAGATTCTCCCAGATTGAAGAGGCAAAGGGTGCTGAGACAGAGCTTTCAGTTTACCACGTAGAAGATGACCTTTCTAACGTTACAGATATGAATGCTGTAACAGGTGATACTGAGGCAAAGATTGACGCAGAGCATTTCTCAACATATACACTTTCTCTTACAATAAAGGCTAAGAATAAGGAAGATGAGTCTCTGAAAGTTAGAGTCATTGCTGTTAATGAGAAAGGTGAAAACCTTTTTGGTACAGGAAATGGAAATGGAAAAGAATTTGTAGTAAACCTCGAGAAGGGCAAGGAAGTACCTGTAGCTGAATTTGAGAAAACTTTGGGAATCAGAAGCGAAGACAGTGATTTCGAGAATTATGAATTCTTAAAGGCCTACAAGAACAATAGTTATCAGGATAAGCATGAAATAGTTAGCTTCTTTGTGAAGGGGAAAAATAACGAGGATGCCCTTTATTATAAATTGAAGAATAATAAAGAAGAATCAAATTCATCAGCTGTTATCTTTGTATATTCTGAAAAGAAGCAGGAAGAGATGGCTGACATCATCGTTCTTGCTACTTACGAAGGCAGCTATACTGATGCAAAGGGCGAAAAGCTTAAAAAGCTCCTTAATCTTGATACCGTAAAAGCTTATGCTCCTTTAGGAGTAATCAGCCTGCCCAAGAAGGCACTTGAAGGCTATGGTAACAATATCAAGTTTAGCAACAATGCGAACTCTGAATTATACGGAAAAATAGTCAGTGCATTTGATGATTTCAAGTGTGGCACAGATGTAATTAGCACAAATAATAAAAATACAATCGTTGCTAATTTAAGTAAGGTTGCTAAGAATAACGATAAAACAGAACTTTGCTATTTTGAGAATGGTAACCAGTATAAAGAAGATGATTTTGTCGGCGATTATAAAACGTGCCATTATCACCTGAATTTATGCTTTGATGACAGTGCTTTTGTAAATGATGGTGAAGAACTGGTCTACTATTACCTGCTTGAACCCGGACTGGAATTACCGGCTGATTCCAAGAGCTATAAAACATATTATCCTGCAGGTCAGGGCCATGATTTCTCCGGAACAGCAGTAAGTCATGACAAAATAGCAGACGCTGATAAAGATGAATATGGTAATGTATGGGATCCTACAGGTAAAAAGGTTAAGACATATCTTAAATCAAGTCCTGATGCGGCAATACTTACAGCATATTTGGAGAAGTATAAGGACAAGTATCCTTTAAGTGCTGAAAATTATGAAATCGTTTGGTATACCTACAAGGTTACAAATAGCGATACATTCTGGCATGTAGATGGTTTTGTCAGAGAAAAAGAAAAGGTAGAGTATGTTGATGTTGCAGTATATGCCATAGCTCCCGATAATACAAAGCTGAGCTGTGACCTTTTGGTTAAGATGCTTGGCCTTGATGCAGATACTGTAAATACAAGCTATGGTTCTGCACCTGTTGGCGTTACAAGACTTCCTAAGTCAATGTTCCCTACCAACGACAAAGGCGAAAGATATTATTCAAGCATTACAACCGATGAAGAAAAGGCAGCATTGGAGGAAGCTCTTTCAGGAATCAATACCGGAAGTGATGTCCTTAATAAGAACATTGATAACAATATAGTAGATAATCTTGATAAGGTTATCTGGAGCAATAAGAGATCCGCACTTAAGTATTTCAATAATAAGAAAAACACTACTTTTGTATCTGTAGATCATCAGACATGCAAATATCATCTTGATCTTTGTCTTGATGTAAAGAGCATTAGAACGAATAATTCGGTAACACTTAGTGTTAGAAAGTTTGGCTATGAGCGTCCCACATTTGCAGACGGTTCAGTAGATGGTACAGGCCAAAAGCTTGTAAAGTACCTTAGCTTTAGTAGAGACAAAGGAGAATATAACGGAACCACAGGCTTTGGTTGTGGTTATGGAACAGCTGATTTCTTAGAGGATAAGGATGGTTTTAAAGTAGTTGAGTATACAAAGGATGGAAAGGACCACTCCTACGTTGGCGGTGAAGGCGTAGAGAAGGCTTACAACCTTACGGTTGATAAAACTGTACAGGATAATATTACTGCAGCACTTGCAGAGTATTCCAAAGAACATCCTGAGTATGCAGGCTACACCTACGACGATATTAGATGGTATGTTTACAAGCATGCTAACGAGCCTGATTCCAGATATGAATGGCACTTTGATGGTGAACTCGTGCCTCACGAAGAGATGGCTACAGTTGCTATTTATGCAACTCCTGGAAAAGACAGCCTTTATGAAGACGAATTTGTTGAGACGTTAGGGCTGGATAAGGATGATCATTTCGTAGATTCCAACTGGTACAGCCCTATTGGTGAAGTAAGTCTTCCCAAGTCAGTTTGCGAAGCAGGACTTACCGATGAGAACCTTAATGATGTTCTTGATGCGGTTCTGGAAAATGGCGTTAATACATCAGATAAGGTATTAAAGAAAAATATTGAAAATGGCATAGAGAATTTCCTTAAGAATAACAGAGACAAGATTGTAAAGCCTTCTACTTCAGGTAAGACCAAGCTGTTTGCAAATACAGGAAAGTCTGGATTCACTAAGGAATGCAAATTCGATTATCACTTAGACCTTTATGTTTATTTCCTTGGCAGTGACTATATAAGCTTCTATATTCTCAAGGATAAGAATGCCGAAGGAAATAAGATTGAAATCCCTCTGCCTCAGAGCCTTGGTGGACCTCATGGATGTCCCAACACAGATTATGCACCCGGCTCAACAGAATGGAAGGGAACAGTTGAAAAGAAACTTAGCGAGCTTGTAACTGATGAGGCTAAGGATAATTACTACGCACCATATGATGAGAATACAGGTGAGTATATCTCTGGCGCAGGTCATACCACAAACGTTCTCGAGAATGTAGATCAGTTTGATAAAGCGGCACAGCCCGGTATGAACGCATATCTTAAATCAACCTATGAGCCTAAGTATGGCGGTGAGCAGCTGACAGCAGATGATGTTGTATGGTACGTATTTAAGAAGGTAGGCAATAACAATTACCATATTGATGGTTATCCGACAGCATCAGTTACATATCACTCCAATTATCCTGAGGAACTTGAAAAGGATGAAGAGACTAGTGTAATTGAACAGAGAGTAGGCTTTGACCATTGGACATTGGGAGACGAAGGCAGCTTTGTAGCAGAAGGTTATGTCTTTAATGGTTACTTCCTGGATGAGGAATGCACACAGCCTGCACAGGAATGCTTTGAGTCTGTTCATGAAAGAATGCATCTTTATGCAAATTGGGTTAAGAAGCCTAAGCTTGTAGCTATCCTCAAGGAGAATGGATACAAGGAAATCCGCAAGACCTATGATGGAAAAGAGCATGAGGCTGAGATTGACCTTGATCTCAAGCTTTACAATGCAGAGAATCTGCAGCTTGATAATCCTCCGGCAGAGGATACTCCTGAAATTATTGGAGCATTAACAAACCTGTTTGAAAAGTTTGCGGGAATTACTTCAATAAATGCAAGTGCTGATGATGGTGCAACACCCATAACCCAGGAGGTTAAGGATGATAAGGGTAATGTATATGTAGTAACAGGCCTCAAGGTTAAGGGCGGAAAAGGAACAGAGGTTAAGCTTGATGCTGACGGCAATGTTACTTCCTATGATGCAGTACTCGTTTATGTACCTGAAGACATTTCCATAAAACTTGGCGATATGGAGCTTAATGATCAGATTGATTTTGAGATCCAGGGACTTGAAGAAGGAAAAGACCTTGTAGTTGGAAAGCTTTTCATCGATCCCAGAAATGTTGAGCTGTCATCACCTTCAGCAGAGAAGGTTTATGACAAAACACCACTTACAGCACCTGATATCACAGTAAGCGGAGATGGCTTTGCTGATGGCGAAGGAGCAACCTATGATGTAACAGGTTCCCAGACTGATGTTGGTGAGAGTAAGAATGAATTTACTTATACTCTCTACGATGGAACAAACGGAACCAAGGAAACAAAGGCTACTAACTATGTGATCAATAAGACCGAAGGTATCTTGAAGGTTACACCTGTAACAGAAGAGAAGAAGGACGAAGACCCTGGTAAGGATCCTGAAAAGCCTTCAGAAAATCCTTCCGATAAGCCTTCCAATAGTCCTTCCGATAGCAAGTCTGATGAAACCACCACAGAGAATGGTAATTCAGAACAAGGAAAGACTTCTGAGTCTGAGAAAGAGGAAGAAAAGGAAGAGAAGGAAAAGAAGGACGACAAGAAAAAGAAAGAAGATAAGAAGTCAGAATCCAACAATTCCGGCGAAGAGTCATCTTCAGACAGTGCTCAGGGATCACCCTCAGAGCAGCGCACACCTGGTGTAGAAGCACCTCGTGGTCAGGTTCTCGGAGCAGTAAGAGGCAAGGTAGCACCGGAAACTGAGAAGGCAGGCGTTCTTGGAGCAAGACGTGGCGGAACAGAGGATGAGACAAACACAGCACGTATCTTCATTCTCCTTGTAGCAGCAGGTGCAGCAGCAACATTTATTGCACTTGGCAAAAAGAAGAATAAGGAAGAGGACGAGTAAGTAGTAAAGAGTAAATAGTAGAAGGGCGGTTGCGATGAGTGACCGCCCTTTTAACATGTGCTGATGATGCGGGGCTATATTTGTGGTGTCAATTTTATACTGAAAGTAGTAGAATTAGAGCATATAGACACAGCCTCTGATGAGGGTAAAAAATTACAGCTTTGTTTCAATAGAGGGGATAGGTATGAACAGAGAAAGCGGAATTTTGATGCCGGTTTTTTCTTTGGCATCTAAGTTTGGAATTGGTTGTTTTTCAAAGGAAGCATATGAGTTTATAGACTTCCTTCACAAATCAGGTCAGGGCTATTGGCAGGTTCTGCCCTTTGGACCCACCGGCTTTGGTAATTCGCCGTATCAGCCGTTCTCGGCATTTGCAGGTAATCCATATTTTATTTCACCAGAAGATTTAATTGAAGAAGGGCTCCTTACGTGGGATGACGTAAACGGGGTTGATTTTGGCTGCAATCAGGAGCAGGTAGATTATGGCAAGCTCTATGAGAACAGGGAAGCTGTTTTAAGGAAGGCGTATGAGAGATTCGAGGCGTTTGAGAAGCCTTCCATGAGTTTTGCGGAATACAAGAAAGCTCACAGCTACTGGCTTGAGGACTATGCGCTTTACAAGGTTATAAAGAAGCTTCAGGAGGGAAAATCCTGGCTCGACTGGCCTGATGACCTGAAAAAGAGAGAAAAAAAGGCTCTTGATAAGATTATAAAAGAGCAGAAGGATGAGATAGAATTCATCTGCTTTACCCAGTATAAATTTGATGAGCAATGGTCAAAGATTAAGGCATATGCCAAGGAAAAGAACGTCAAGATAATAGGCGATCTGCCTTTTTATGTAGCCATGGATTCTTCTGACAGCTGGTCACACCCTGAGGTTTTCCAAATGGATAAGGACCTGGTGCCTACTGTGGTTGCAGGATGCCCGCCTGATGCCTTTTCTCCTACAGGTCAGTTATGGGGCAACCCTATCTATGACTGGGCTGCGCTTAAAAAGGATGATTATTCCTGGTGGGTACAGCGCATAGAGAGAAATTATGAGTGGTATGACACCATAAGAATTGACCATTTCCACGGTTTTGCAGAGTATTATGCAGTGCCCTATGAGGACAAGACTGCTGAAAAGGGCGAGCAGAAAAAGGGACCGGGAATGGATCTGTTCAAAGCCCTTGAGAAAAAGCTTGGAAAGCTCAACATGATAGCTGAGGACCTTGGCACTACTACCGAGGAAAATGTGAAGCTCCTACAGGATTCAGGCTTCCCCGGAATGAAGGTTTTGCAGTATGGCTTTACGAGCTGGGATAGTATCTATGTAAATCACAGGCATGAGAAAAACTCCGTTGTTTACACAGGGACGCATGACAATACGCCTACTTTTGCCTGGGTTCAGGAGATAAATGATGGGGAGCGTGATTTCACCAGAAGATATATCAATTCTATGAATACGGATTATGGTGCATTTGTCTGGGATATCATCAGAGAGGCTTACAGATCCGTGGCTGATCTTTGCATCATTCCGATTCAGGATTATCTGTGCAAGGGCCGTGAAGCCAGAATTAATACTCCCGGAACTGCTGAGGGTAACTGGCAGTGGAGACTGGTTCCAAACTATCTGTCGGATGATTTAGCCAGAAGTATCAGGCTTTTAGCCGAGACCTACAGTAGGATACCGAAGAGCAATTCGGAAGAGTGAAAACAGTAATTGTATTGGAACAGACTCTTGCATAGCGAGGAATGTATCCTAAAAAAGAATGTATTAGAATACCCCGGAAGGTATGTGATATCAGAACTCATTACTGAAAATCAAGTAATGAAGGTTTATATCAATGAATCTTTCCGGGGCATTATATTTAGGACAATTATAGGTTACTCTCAAATCGCATATTTCATATGCGCAAGTGCTATCTTTTTTCCGCTCTTTACTACGAGGTGTGTACCGTTTTCTTCGTAGTTGGTTTCAAGAACTTCTGCTCGGCTTGTGATCTCATGAAGTGTCGCACCATCGGAGTATGGGATAAGGAATTCACATTCAACTTTTTCTCCCTCAAGGGTGCGCTCAATAAGTGTGATGAGTTCGTCAAGCCCAATACCTTCCTCAGCTGACATGTAGATTCTGTCATTTCTTGTGTGAGGAATAGTCATGGATGCGTGATCAGATTCGCCAACTACAAGGTCTGCCTTGTTAAATACGTAGATGATGGGAATCTGCCCTGCGCCTATATCGCGAAGAGTGCGCTCTGTGACTTCCATCTGATTCATGTATTCAGGATCAGAAAAATCAATAACTTCCAGCAGAACATCAGCGTAGGTTGCTTCTGAAAGTGTTGATCTGAAGGCTTTTACCAGAGTTGTAGGAAGCTCATCAATAAAGCCTACCGTATCTGATAAAAGGAATGGTCTGTGCCCCGGAACCTCTATACGTCTGACGGTTGTATCTAAGGTGGCAAAGAGCATATCCTTTTGCATTACCTTTTTATTCTCGATGTCCTCAACGTGGCTGGCATCAAGAAGGGCATTAAGGAGCGTTGATTTTCCTGCGTTCGTGTAACCGACAAGAGATATTCTTGGAATATCAGCGCCGAGTCTTCTTGCTCTCTGGGTATCGCGTTCGCGCTCTATGTTTTCAAGCTCTCGTCTAAGCTCAGCACAGCGGTGCTCGATTCTACGTCTGTCCAGCTCGAGCTTTTTCTCCCCGGCACCCTTGTTGGAAAGTCTGCCACTTCCTCCGCCCTGACGGCTGAGCTCTGTGCGCATTCCGGCAAGTCTTGGAAGCATGAACTGAAGTTGTGCATATTCTACCTGCATGCGGGCTTCTCTTGTTCTTGCTCTTTTTGCAAAGATCTGCAGAATGAGACCTGTTCTGTCTATGACTTCGGTATCAAGGATTCTCTCAAGGTTTCTTATCTGAATGGGAGAGAGCTGATCGCCAAAGATCACAATGTCAGCATCCTCCATACCGATGAGGTTTTTAAGCTCTTCAACTTTTCCGCTTCCGATAAAGGTGCTGTTATCAGGATGGGGAAGGGACTGAGTTATTGTAATAACAGGCTCAAGATCGCATGCCACAGTGAGGGCTTTCAGCTCATCCATTGACCTTTCGAATTTGGAATCATCTTTTTCTCCATATAACAGGCCAACAAGAATAGCCCTTGGAGTTCCGTAGTTTTCAGTTGTTTCGTAGGTTGTAGTGTTAGTTGTAGTTTTAGTATTCATGGCTTTCATTTTATATGAATTGATAGATGGCTTCAACTGTATGTGGGAGAGTTTATCTAATGATTTTGCATTGGTGGAAATAGTGAGTTTTAGCAATTCTTTCTTTGTAAGTAGAAGTTATTCATTTTATCTGGTAATCACCTATTGAAAATAGCAGAAGCCTAAAAAACAATAGGTAAAAAGCGGAAGAAAACCCTATTGATAATAGCAAAACGCTAGAGAACAATAGACTGAAAGAAGGGAAATAGCATATTGGAAATGGAAGAAGCCTCAAAAACGTTAGGGAAAAAAGAAGGGAAATAGCATATTGGAAATGGCAGAAGAGTCAAAAACGATAGGCTGAAAGAAGGAAAATAACATATTGGAAATAGCAGAAGAGTCAAAAACAATAGGTAAAAAGAAGGAAAACAACATATTGGAAATAGCGGAAGAGTCAAAAACAAAAGGTTGAAAGCAATAAAAATTCAGGGGCCAATAGGAAAATGCGCTAACAAGAGTATTAAAAATATATAAATATGAAAAATGCAGGCGCTTCGGAGATATAATTGTATATAGGAGATTTGTCGATATAAATATAGAGGCCTTTGCATTTCTTTGCAGGGTGTTGGAACGTAAATTCAGTTGTGGATAATTTATAAGCTGTTAGCGGATGTAAATGAGGTAGTGCGCATGAGTTTTGATTTTGCATCTTCTATGAATAGACTTACAGATTTATATTTGGATTCCGAGGGGCTTGGGAGTCGCAGTCTTGGAAACTATGGCAGCAGCGCGGACAAGCTTACGAACAAGTTTGCAGAGCGACTTAAGGAAGGCTCTTCTGTCGGCGAGCAGGCAAAGGAAAAGTATGGCCCCAAGTTTGCAGAAGTTTATGATTCACTTCAGTCCATGCGGACTTTGAGCGATGCCATGCAGGCAAGGTACCAGTTCGACCACAAGGACGACGATAAAAAATCTCTGCAGGACAGGTACTCAGCCATGACCTTCTCAAAGGGCAGCAGTAGGATTATGGACATGTTGACTGAGCAAGTTACGGATAGTATGAACGAGAAGGTAGATACTGCGATGAACAATGCGCTGAAGAATCTGTAAATATAAACACTCATAGAATTTTCTTAAAATTAGATTAAAGTTAATCCGTTGTAACCCTTTTTGTATTGCTTAAATGTTATAATGTAAAAACGATACAGTTCAAAAAAATAGTTTTTTATGATACAAAGAGGTTTACATTTTTTATGTTTAAAGGGCTACTCTTTATTATTTTGATGGATGACCGTCGGTTCTGATAGGTTTGTAAAAACCTGTTTAGTTCGGGCGGTTTTTTGTTGCATTTTTAAGAAAGGAGAGACAATGAAAGGAAAAAGAATGTTAAGGAAATTCTGTGGAATGTTACTGGTGTTTGCACTAACATTTGCATTGACTGGCATTGTACCCGGAACAGCAATGATAGCAATACCTTTAGTATCACCTATTACAGCTCAGGCAGCAGTCAAGCTATCTAAGACTGAAGCATCTGTGAAACCTGGTAAAACTTACAAACTCAAAATCAAAGGTACCAAAAAGAAAGCTAAATGGTCATCTTCTAATAAAAAGATTGCTACTG
>JAEEGL013682815.1_pt1 | contig 32962 bp, 25 predicted proteins | sample 9134231 | NCBI WGS metagenome assembly JAEEGL01 (sample SAMN16246548, study PRJNA631951) | gut metagenome | biome: gut microbiome; feature: rumen; material: fiber-attached | host: Bos | place: Iran: Karaj | collected 2018-10
CGACGACAGCGCGTTTTCGGGCTGCAAAAAGCTCTCGGAGCTCAGGCTCAATGACGGGCTGGAGCGCATCGGCGAGAATGCCTTCTCGGGGTGCAGCGCCCTGACGGCGATCACGGTCCCGGCGAGCGTCACGGAGATCGGAGAACAGTCCGGCTGCGCGCTGACAGAGGTCTGCGGCGTACCCGGTACTGCGGCAGAAGCCTTCGCAAAGGCAAACGGCATCCGATTCCGCGCGATCTCCGGCGATCAGCCCGATATGACGATCGACTTCACGGCAGACGGCTGGTATTTCGGAAATTCCGGAGCGGTATTCGGGTCAACCTACCGCCTGAGCGACCGCGACCGCGTACTGACGGAAATGCTCGAGCCCGTCAGCACCGACGAAATGGACGGTGCATGGAGCGGCTCGTGCTTCGGGCTCTGCCTGACGGTGCTGCTGGCGAAGAACGGCTTGCTGCCACCCGACCAGCTGCAGGCGGGCGCAGGGACGCTGCATGAGGTCGAGCCGACGGAGCAGATCATCTCAATGATCAACTACTATCACGCCGTGCAGTATTCTGCGGCATATCTCCAGACGCAGCCCTCTGCGGTGCGCGGGGAATCCGCTGCGCAGACGCTCGCGCGGCTGATCCGCTCCGCGGCGCTCGTGCCGGAGGGCGGCTCTCCCCTGCTGGTTGACATGACGACGCGCACCGGGCGTCACTGCGTGCTGGCTTACGGCACTGAGCCTGCCGACAGGACCGAAAACGGCAGGCACTACGACGGCAGAATCCTCGTCTGGGACCCCAATTTCCCCGCGGCGCTGAACGACGACACCTGCATCTACTACAACAGCGAAACGCTCGACTGCTGCCTGCCGTATTACGGAATCGGCGGCGGGGTCGGCGGCATCAACACCGTCACAAACGATCTGGACGTGCTGAACGCCCTCCCCTATTTTGACGCGGTCAAGGTGCCGGGCGACGTCAACTGCGACGACACGGTGAATATCGCGGATGCGGTGCTGCTGGCACGCTATCTGGCGGAGGACACTGCGGTTCAGGTCAGCGCGCAGGGCAAGGAGAATGCGGAGCTGGACGGCGCCCCGGGGCTGACCCCCGACGACAGCGTCATTCTGCTCGAGAATCTCGCCGGGCTGCGCAAATACCGCGAGGCAGTGCAGGGCTTCAGCTTTACGGCAAATGCGGACGGCTGGACGGTCACAGGCATCGACCCTTCCCTGACGGCTGTGCGCATCCCGGAGGAATATGAAAACAAGCCCGTGACCGCGGTCGATCTGGGCTGTGCGGAGAATACGAAGTGGCAGTCTGTCAGCATCCCCGCGAGCGTGACGGCGATCCTGTCGCCGGGCGCAGTGCACAGCTTTCTGACGGCATACGAGGTCGCCGCGGAAAATCCCGCATACCAAAGCATTGACGGCGTGCTGTTTGACCGGTCAGGCAAAACGCTCATCCGCTATCCGAACGGACGCACCGACTCGAATTATTATATGCCGGACGGCGTGGAAGCAATCGGAGATGAAGCATTTTACGGCAATCTGCGGCTGAGCGAGGTGTATTTCAATGCAGAGCTTCGCAGCATCGGCAGGCTCGCGCTTGCGAAAACCGGCATCAAGTATGTGACCTTCCCCGATTCGCTCGAGGTCATCGGCGAATACGCCCTCTGCGACGTTGTGTCGCTGCGCTCCCTGATAATCCCGGAAAACGTCATTTCGGCAGAGCGGATCTTCAAAGGGTGCAAGCGGCTGACCGAGGTCGCCTTCCAGCGCGAAGAGCCCTGCTATGAGAACGTCTTTGACGAGTTTACGGGGAATGTCACGGTGTTCCCGCCGCCGGGCACTGAGGAGCGCTATGCCGCGCAGCTGGCGGATGCAATCGCAGCAGGCTATGTGACAGTTTCGTATTATTGAGCGCAGCATGACGAACAACGGCTTTCTGATACAATATGCCGGGCATTTTGCCATGGGAATATCTGATGTGCGGTGTATGATGATCGTCGGAAGCATCGGCATTTGGCGTAGAGATACCAAAAAATAAAAACCGTATGAGGAGTACTGATATGAAGAAAAAAACGCTCATTGCCGCTGCTGTTGTGCTCGTTCTGGGGCTCTGTGCGGTACTGTTCAGCAAATTTGCCCGGCAGCGCAGCTCCGACATGATGCACCTGACGGATGACAGCCTCGGACAGACTGTGACCGTCGATATCAGCGAGCCGCTGCCCGTCAACCGGAACAGCTGGCTGCTGGGCTTTGAAGACGATGAAAACGCCGTCGAGATTCGCGTGCTGCTGACTGACGCCTTTGCACGCACCTTCGAGCGCTATGTCGAGCAAAATGTGCCGGTGACCGGCATCATTCGCAAAAGCACCCCGGAAATGTTTGAGGAGGACTGTCAGACGATCATTGATTATGTGCAGATGCTCTCTGAAGTCTCCGACGACTTCGGCGAGATCACGGACGACTACATCGCCTCTCTGCGTTCGTGCATTTCGCCGTATTACATCGAGGCAACAGCGCTGAACAACGACTCCTTTGCCGCAGTGAAGCAGGGCGTTTTCATCGCGGGAATCGTGCTGCTGATTGTCGGCGGCATTCTGCTGATCGCGGCGCTCCTGCGCAGATCAGCTTGGAAGGTCGCGCTGGCGTGCATCTGCATCGTCGCCGTTCCGGCGCTGATCGTCGGCATCGTTTTCTTCCGCAAGCTGCAAACGGTTTTCAGCATTCGCGGAGACAGCAGCGGCATGTATTGCATGGAATACACCGAGGACGCCAAGCTCGCCGAGCTGCTGAACGCGAATATCACAAGCGACAGCGATCTGCTGGCGTTTCTGCAGAAGGAGGAGCTCTGCGGTCTGCCGGTCGATCTGAAAACCGGACAGAACGGCTGCGCGGCATTCAAGGCAGCAGCCGCGGACGGCACCGTGCTCTTCGGCAGGAATTTCGATTACCCCGAGACCGATACGCTGATGATCTTCTGCGACCCGAAAAACGCCTACGCCTCCTACGCACTGGCGGACCTCCGGGAGATCGGCATCAGCACGCGGCGCGGCAAGATCGACCCGGATTCTCCGCTGGGGCGCTTTGTCATGCTGGCGGCGCATTACGTCGTGACAGACGGCTTCAACGAAGCAGGGCTCGGCGTCGCGACGCTGCAGCTCGATAACGGCGAGATCCACCAGAACACCGGCAAGCCCGATCTGTTTGTCTATTGCGCCGTGCGCGTGCTGCTCGACCGCTGTGCGACCGTCGACGACGCGCTCAGCCTGCTCGAAGCTTACGACATTCACTCGCACAACGGCAACCGGCAGCATCTGTTTATCGTGGACAAGACCGGGCGCTCGGTCGTTGTCGAATGGTCTGACAGCGAAATGTTTGTCAACGAGCTCGACGCCTGCACCAACTCGGTGCTGACCCCCGGCGACGATTACGGCGCGGGTGCCGACGACCGCCTGCCGACGATTCTCGCGGCGCTGCAGGAACACGACGGCACACTCTCGCGCGATGAGGCAAGGGATTTGCTCGCTGCCGTCGCGCAGGAGGACTACACAGAGTGGTCTTGCGTCTATGATCTCAACCGGTTTGCGGTCGACGTCTGGCTCGATGAGCATTTTGACCAGCCCTATCACTTCGGAAGCGAGGAGTGAGGAATGAATGCGGAATGACGAGTTAGGAGTGAGCAGTGAGGAGTGTTGCATGGCGCTGACGCGCCTTCTTGCAGGTTGATTCTCCCAGTGTTTCACATCATCAGCGCAGAAGTGCCGGAACAACCCGTCATTCCGCATTCACTTTCTCCCTCCTACCTGCTCCCTCCTACCTCCTCCCTCTGCCCTTCTCACTTTTGCTATGCAAAAAACCGGCAGCACCGTCAAAAGTGCTGTCGGTTTCCGTTTCTGCGGTCAGCAGAGATAGGTCATCGCGCCGCTCTCGGTCAGCATGCTGTAGAGCGCAAACCGCGCCTCGTCCCGGTGCTCCGGCGCTGCCATGTAGTACATATACGTCTCGATCAGATTCGGCACGCTCGCCGTTCTGCCCTCGATCTTGAACTGTGAAAAGCCCATCGGCAGATATTTCTCCCAGATCGCTTCCGGTGAGATATGTGTTCTGAGATCCTTGATCGCGAAGATATTGCGCTTGGAATACGGGCAGCTGCGGAAATTGTGCGGGTCGTGCGCTGCCAGATCAAACGGCTGCTGCGGATTCTTTCTGATATGCGCACAGAACGCGATCTGCTGCAAGCCGATATCCTGATAATGCTGTGATCTGTTCGGACATTCCGGCATGCAGCAGGCGTTGACGAGCAGCTCGACGTCCTGCTTGCGCGGCAGCCTTTCCAGTATCTCAAAGCGGTTGTTGAGGTCGTAGTCCGCCACGACAATGTGATAATCCTGCTCAAGCTCGGCGCGCAGCCCCTCCTCGGTATTGCGGCGCTTGCAGGTGGAGCTGGTCAGCCTGAACTCCGGGTAGTTTCGGCGCAGATAGTCCTCCAGCAGCGGCGACGCGACGATCACGCCGTTCTGCCCGTTGTTCGCGAGATGCAGCATCGTGTTGCAGCGCTCGTCGCTCAGATGCTTTTTCTCGAGCATCAGATTGGTGAAGGTGAAGCGCAGCGGGATCCCGCGGCTGTTGAATTCCTTGATGACGATCTTCATGAACGACCTGTCCGCGTAGCCGCCCGACGATCTGCCGCCGTTCCAGAGACAGGGCGGAAAGACCCCGTAGACCGAGGCGATCTCCACGCCCTCGCGGAAGTATTCGGGATGCCGCCGCAGCAGCTCCGCAAACAGCAGATTCAGCTTAAAGTAGCCGGAAAAATTCGGAAGATGAAACCTCGCTCGCATAGATGCCTCCTAGATTTACATTGCTGCACATCACGCGCTGCTGCTTCTATTATATCGGATGATTGCGGGTTTGTCAATCGCACACAGGAAAACAGCGGTATGCCATGCAGCAAACCGCTGTTTTGCGTCAATTCACGTCTGCGCAGTCAGGAACTGGACCATCGTCACGGCGTCGTTTGCATCGACCTTACCGTTCTGGTCCATGTCAGCGAGCCACTCAATATGGGAATTCGGGAAGCTCGTCAGAATGCCGCGCTTCAGCAGCGTCAGGTCGCGCGCGTCGATCTGACCGTTTTCATCGAGATCGCCGATCAGCCCGCTCTCCTCGGGAATCGCCAGCGCGATGCGGTCGACCGAAGGCGCATTTCCACTGTTGTTGTAGAGCATAACGGTATTCTTTCCCGCCTTGAGATTGACGGTGACACTTGCGGCGCGGATGCCCTTCCAGTCGCCCTTGTTCGCGTAGCAGTTGTCGATCTGCGTTGCAAAGCTGCCGTTCACATCAATTTTCAGCGTGCGCGGCTCACCGGAGACATAGTAGACGCGCAGCGTGTATTCGCCGTCCTGCGGAGCAGTCACGTTCTCGAAGGTGACAGTGCCGCCGTTGCTGCCGCCGACATAACCGACGTAGGCGTTGTTCGAGCAGAATTTTCCGTCGCTGCCGGAGGTGATTCTCGCATTGCTGCCGAGCTTGGCATTCTCTGCCTCATAACTGACATAGTTTGCGTAGGGCGAGGTGAGATCCATCGTGCCCTTGGTCAGCTTGATCACAAAGCCGCCGTTTGCGAGCATATCCTGCGTGATCGTGTCGTCCTTGGTCAGACCGGTCTGCACAGTGACCTTGAGATCGCTGCCGTTCTCGTTGTCGGCGAAGATATAGGCGTTGTATTTGCCCGAATCGGAGATCAGATCGGAGAGCTTGATTTTTACGGTACGCTTTGCAATCGTCGAAGCGCCGATGTACCATTCAGCATCGCTGCGCCGTGCGGTCACATTGAACTGCATCGGTCTGCCATCGATCACATACATGTCATCCCATGCGACCGGGACGTCATTGAGCAGCGGCAGTGCGGAGCTGCCCTCATAGGTATAGACTGAATGCGCAAAATGCTGGATACCCGATTCGATCGTGACGACATCTGCGAGCGCGAAGCCTGCCGTCGCCTTGATGCCGTAGATCGGCAGACCGGGCGGCGTGAAGTCAGCAGAACCGACCACATTTCTTGTGAAAGTGTAGGAGACGCGGTTTTCCAGCGAGGGTGAATCAAACCATTTGTAGTATTCCGCGCCGTTGATCGCCTCATAGGAAAGCACGTTCGGGAAAGTGCGGCTCTCACCGCGCGGGATCGTGCAGCCGTGGAAGAGCACCATCAGCTTGTTTTCTGCGGCGATCTTCATGCAGAGATACATCTGCTTCATGGTCTCCTGCGTGTCGCTCTCATAGTAATCTACCTTGACGCCCTGAACGCCGAGTCCGCTGACACGCTTGAACTCCCGGACGATCGTCTCCTCGTCGAGCAGCGAATAATAGGGATATGCGGGGTGACCCTGACTGTCCTTGTATCCCGAATGCCCCGAGTTATTGACGCCGTACCAGAGCCAGATGCCGATGCCCTTTTCCGCACCGTAATCGCAGAGCTCCTTGATCTTGGCGGCGCTGTCATCCCAGAGCGCCCAGCCGAAATCGACGCAGACATTGTCCCATCCGTTCTGCGCGGCAAAGTCGATATACTCCTTCTGCATGTGGTATTCGACCGGGGAATCACCGCCGCTCGACCACCACGACCATGCCGTCTTGCCGGGCTTGAGCCAGCTCGTATCCTCCAGCACGGAGGGCGGGTTGAGATTGAGGATCAGGTCGCTCGAAGCCATCTGGTTGAGCGTGTCTCCGATGACAACCGCACGCCACGGCGTATGGAATGCACCGGACATCGTGATGCCGCTGACCTTGACGCCGCCCTTGAAGCGCAGGCTGTGGTAATTGCCGACAAACTGCAGCGCACCTGCACAGTAGGGGTTCTCCTCGTTGAACACATTTGCTTCGGAAACCGTCACCCAGTAATGATCGCCGATCACACCGGTGTAAGGGCAGGAATAGGTCGCATTTGTCTCGTTCGGGCGCTCCTTCGGCAGCTCGACCATATTCCATTCATAGGTATTGTTCGGCCAGTTGCCCCAGAAGGTGCTGTTGCCCGGGAACATCACCTGCGTCTGCTCCTCCTTGATCGTGGCGCCGTGATTCAGCGCATAGCGCACGCCGACGCCGTCGTCATAAGTGCGGAGGATCACGGTCAGGATGCTGTCGCCCTTTGCAAGCGGGAAGGAGACCTCGTTGTAGCAGTCGCGCACCTTCACATGCTTGCCGGCAGGCATATCATAGGTTTCATCGTGCGACTGGCGTGTCGCTTCAGGCGCTTCCGACGCAAAGCCGGAAGAAAGATCCTCGGTGTTCGTGATCAGACCGAGCTTTGACGGCAGAATCACGGAATCGCCGTTTTTCTCGACCGAGTAGTAATAGCTGCCGCGCGCATCGACCCAGAATTTCGTGACGAGCGAGCCGTCCGGCGATTCTGTCTGCAGCGACGGGACGCTGTTGACCTCTGTGCCGCCGGGCGTATTCGCGGTCTCTGCGACGGGCTCGGTGCTCTCGGTGATCGTGTCCGCTTCAAAGGTATACAGAAATGCCGGGTCGTCCGGGAGCGCTGCGGACTGTGCCGCCGTCAGCGGATAGGTGTAGAACGCAACATCGTCGATGCGCCCGCGGATATCCTTATCCGAATAGACCGAATGACCGACCGCGTTATAGGTGTAGTATTGCAGCAGCTTCTCGGAGAAGAGCGCGCTGCAGGCGTCCGCGAGCGCGTCGGCGCCCTCCCCTGCTGTCGTCTGCGCCTTGCCGTCGATGTAGTACACGGCACCCTTCGGCGAATAGACCGCCGTGAGCAGATGCCAGTCCGTATCGGGCGCGGCGCCGAGCGTGAAGATCGACCGGTGCTTGCCGTCGTTTTCGGTTTCGGCTTTGCCCGCAAAGACACTGGCGCGGAATGCGGTCTTGTCGTTCAGGTCGATCGAAATATCCGGTGAATTGTAGCCGTTGGTGTTGCCTGTGCCGAGCGGCACGGTCGCAAACTGGAACAGACGGCTGTAGCTTGCAGAATCCGCCGCGAGCTGCACGCGCATCGAGAATGAAAAGCCCGCACTGCAATCCTGCGCGAACATTGCCGGAAGCTGCAGCCATCCCGCCCCGAAGGCGTTGCCGTTCAGCAGCAGCACGTCAGAACCGAGCGTGCTGTCGTGCACCACACTCGCCCCCGAGCCGCGGATCACAGCGCTGCCCTCCGCGCTGCCGACGCTCGCGACCTGCGCGCCGGAAAGGCTCGCCGCCGCCGTGACTGTCTGTACAGGCGGCATCATCAGCGCGGTCTGTGACGCGAGCAAGACCGAAGCTGTCACCCCAAGCAGCCTGTGCATTCCCCTGTTTTGCTTCATGATGTTTCCTCCTAAAATGAATTTGGTGTTTACTGCGGGATATATCTCTCTATGAGAATATTATAGCACAGAAATCATTCATTTCAAGAGAAAAAATATAAAATTTATGGACAAAATGCGCGGATTCACACAGCCGCACCCTCCGGCGTCAGCTTTTGATTCCCGCAGGCGCAAAGGTGAACTGCACGCTGCCCGGACCGTGGGCGTTGAAGAAATCGGGATTGATGCATTCCTCGCGCATCTTGTCGCCGTCCGTCAGCGGCAGCCGCCCGACCCAGTCGTCCGAGATGATGCAGGTCACGAGCTGCCCCTCATGCAGGCAGTGCAGGACCAGCTCCTTCGGGTGCCGGAAGTCCAGATGGCTCATCACATAGCGGCTGTAGGACAGATACTGCGAATAATCCGATTCGTCGTTCTCCCTGAGCTGACGCGCCGAATAGCTCACCCTCCCCGACCGGCTGTAACGGCTCTCCGGCGTCTGCCCGTGAAAGAACCGCTTGTCACTGTCGCGGAGCTCATAGCGCTGCTCGATCTCTGTTCTGGAATAGAACCCGAAGCAATACATGACGGTCCGCTTCTTGTTCAGCGTCAGAAAGCTGACAAACGCATCCAGATCGCGCGTGATGAAGCCGCGCTCAGTGACCTCGTCGACCGGCATCACGGAGATTCGGCGGTCCCGCAGCATCTGCTCCAGCTCCTCAACAGTCGGCAGCTCATACTGCATTGCAGCGATCGCCTTGACCACTGCGGCGTCCGTGTAAAAATACGAGCGTTTGATACGATCCGTAAAGCTAACCATGATAAGCCCTCCTTGTGAACGGTCGAGACGGATGTTGCGAGAAAATATGAACGAATCATGAACTCGCTGTGAATATCCTCTCGGATATTTGTGCAGGCTGCTGTGATGTTCGCGCATTTTCTTCTCTGTTCTTGTATGTATTATAGCACATTCTTCATGGCTTGTCAATATTTCGTTCATATTTCGTTCACATTCACAAAGGGCATCCATCCGATTTGGGCAAACCGCCGGAAACGCTACCGCTTTTCAGCCAAAAATGACCGCCCCCGGCGTGAAACGGGAGCGGAATATCTGCCGGGAAATCAAGAATCAGGCAGGAGGGAGGAGGTGAATTCGGAATGCGGAATGATTCCGGCGAACGGAACAACTCCTCACTCCTCACTGCGAACTCACCTCCTACCTCCCACCTGCTCCCTCCTACCTCCTACCTCCTCCCTGCTCCCTGCTCCCTCCCGTCTCGGAAATACTTGTCTGCAAAAAGGCTTTTCAAAAAAATGACCGCCCCCGGGCTGAAACGGGAGCGGACATTCGTATATGCAGGAGGCAGACTTCTAACCGCTAACCTCTCAGCTCTAACCTCTAAACGGGCTGCCCGAGCTCGGAGATCGTGCGCAGATTCGCGAGATACTCAAGAATCATCGTCAGGTCGTCCGTATCGAGACTGTTGTCAAAGGCGCAGTCTGCATTGAGCTTTCCCTGTGCACTCACGCTGATCTCCTTATCCTCAGCGAGGAAGCGTGCCAGCATCACCGCATCGGAAACGCTGACGTCGCCGTTGCAGTCCACATCGCCGAAAGCGGTAGTATCAGGCGGACCGGCGTGCGCACCGGTATGATCATTTTCGGGCAGTGTCGTCGTGGTGTCCGGAACCGTCGTCGTTCCGGGCTCCGTGGTGACCGTCTGGCGCGGGGTGCCGTCCGGCGCGGGATTTGCAGAGGGTGAGCCCTTGCCGACATTGCCGTCGGGGTCCTCGCCGTAGACCATCACGCCGTTCTCATAGACCGGGATATACTTGGTCTTGGTATTGTCCTTGGAATTGAGCCCCTGTGCCGAGAAATCGTTGGAGGAATCCCAGCCGGAGCCGTAATTCGGGCAGACCAGCGCCAGCATGATCTCGCACTGATGCTGTCCTTCCGAGATCGGCAGAAACGCTCTGCCGTCCGGGAACGTGATCTCGATATAATAGTTGTTGCCGCTCGCCTTGACAGGCTTGCCGATCTCGGCGGGCTTCACGTTGTCCGCAGCATACATTGCCGACTGATCGCGGTCGCAGCGAATCACAACCTCCTCGGGGTTGTAGCCCGCAGCAATCAGCTCGGTCGCATCGAAATAGTAGCGCATGGAGACATTGTCGACCACGCGCGCGGGCCATGCCGTGTGGTTCGTGATCTTCAGGCTGAGCGTGACGCCGCTGGTCTCCTCGGTGATCTTCGCCTCGACGAAGAGCTCGTCATCGCGCACCTCCGGGTACGGGAATGCCGGGTCGGACTTGCCGCCGTATTTATCGACCATTTTGCAGAGCATCGCGGTGTAGCCGGAGTTGTAATCGGTCGCGACCTCGTTGTTGATGAAGTCCTGACGGTCGTCGTTGTAGGAGCCGTCCTTGTTCGGACCGCCCGCGAGCGCGCCGTAGAGGATGTGACGGTTCAGATCGGGATTCTTCAGCGCATTGCTCCATGAGCCGTGCGCCGTGCGGTGATGCGCACGCTTCGGCGAATTATCCGCATAGCCAACCACATAGCACTGCTTGTTCGGGTTGTCGCCGAGCGCGTAGTTGACCTGTGTCTCTGCGAGCTTCACATATTCGTCGTGCAGTGCATCGTCCGTGAAGAGCTTATCGGCAGCCACGGAGCAGACGAACGCAAAGGCATTGGCGTGACGCAGGCAGCCCCAGTTCTGGACATAAATCAGACCGCCGGGGACGACATCCTCTGAAGTGCGCCAGTATTCCAGATGCTTTTTCACCTGTGCCTTCCATGTTTCGTCGCCGGTGTTGATCGCATAGAGCAGCGACCCGCCCTGCTGCACGTCATCCCAGCACTGGCACCACGAATATTTCAGCGTATCGCCCTGCCCGAGCTCATGCCCGAGATTCGGAATATACTCCTTCGCCTTGGTCAGATAGGCGCTGTCCTGCGTCGCGATGTAGAGCCAGTTGGCGCACCAGAAGAGCTCATCGTAGAAATGCGAGGAGCTGTAGAAGCCGCCCTGCGCCGGGTCGGTCGCCTGATAGGTATCGTCGCTGCGGTCTGCATCCGCCATCTTGAACAGGTTGACCGCGTGCTTTAAGTAGTCATCGAGCTTCGACGACGCAACGCCCCTGCCCTGCAGCGCGCAGTAGCCTGCGGTCAGCGCGGCTGCCATTTCCGCGGTCACGGCAGAGCAGTCTCTGCCCTCCAGATGCCCGCGCGGATTCTGGATATTCTGATCCTTCATGCCGTATTCGAGCAGCTCGCAGGGCCCCCACCATGTGTGGTCGTCCTGTCCGTCGCCGACCTGATAGATGACCGAATCGCCGAGGTCGCAGCGCACGAAATAATCGAGCACATAGGTCAGATTGTTGACATAATTCGTCAGCTCACCGCATTTCTCCACGCCGTCGCCGTACTCATAGAGCCCCCATGCGAGCATACACGCCGAATAGGACATCGGCAGATTGAACTTGACATGGTCGCCCGCGTCGTACCAGCCGCCGTCCACATCGTCGTTGACGGTCGAGTCGCCGCGCCACTCGACGCGGTTCCACTCCGGCAGCTTTCCTGCCTGCTGGCATTCGTAGAAATACAGCGACATCTGCAGCGCCTTCGCATAATCCAGATCGGATGCCGCAGAAGCCGGAGCCGCCGTTGCGCCGACGGAGCCGGCAAGGATCGCTGCGGCTGAGAGCACTGCCGTGAGACGCTTCTTTGTATCCATTTGAAACCCTCCCTTTTTTTCGGTGCTCTGTGGGCACCGTACAACTATATTATGCCATAATCCGCGCGAAATGTCAAGCGCATTATCACACAATCTGACACATTTCCGACAGTAATACGCATTGCAGGTCCCCGGAATCCGTGCTATAATCAAAATCGGAAGAAAACATTCTTCCTGTCTCTATTGAATATTGGGGGTAAGAACATGAAAAAAGATATACGCGGCATAAAGCGCATGACAGCCGTCCTGACGGCGATGCTCACGCTCTGTGCGGCAGCTCCGGTTCCCGGCTCACCGCAGATCAGCGAACCCGCGGCAGTCACGGCACTGGCAGCAGACACCGGCTCGCGCATCCGCGTTGACATCAACAAGAACGACGGACGCAAGGCTTCCTACTCGAAAAATGCGCAGAACTGGCTGCTTGCGGAGGGCGCTTCACCGTCCTTTCAGGTCGGCGGCGTGACGTTCAGGCTGTCAAACGGCGGCTCCGCCGGCGGGAATGTCACCGGCGCGAACAATAAAAAGCTCCAGCTTCAGAGTCAGGTCTATCCGCGCATGACGATGGACGGCGCGAAGATCAAGGACGGCGACAGCGGCGGCGTTCTCAGGCTCGAAATCAGCGGGCTGTCCGACGGGCAGCACGCGCTGCAGATGTGGCACTGCAATACCGACGGCTACGAGAACAGCAGGCTGAGCATCTCAGTGAACGGCAAAAAGGTACTGTCCGGCGTGAATTGCCCGACGAATGTCACCGATGAAAACGCGGCGGGCATTTCCTATGTCACATGGGAAGGCAGCAGCGTCACGATTCTGATTTCGCCCGAGGGCGGCGGCAGAATGGATGTCGCGTGGCTCAACGGCTTTGAGCTGGACGGCAGCGATCCCGTGAACGGCGTCTCGAACATGTCCCCCGCCGATCAGGAGAATCACCTGAACCGCGGGGACGGATTGTCGTGGACAGCGGGCAAAAATGCGCAGTCTCATGATGTGTATATCGGCACAAGCTATGACGCGGTGTTCCGTGCCGATCACAATTCCGCGGAATTCAAGGGCAATCAGAGCGGCACGAAATATGCACTCGATGACAGCTATTCTTCGATTCCGACCTATTACTGGCGCGTGGACGAGGTCTCCGATTCCGGCACGGTCAGGGGCGCTGTGTACTCCTTCCGCATCGCCCGTGTCGCCTTCCCGACCGCAGAGGGCTACGGCAGATTTGCCAGAGGCGGCAGAGGCGGCGCCGTCTACCATGTCACCAATCTCAATGACTCCGGCGAGGGTTCGCTCCGCTATGGGCTCGAAACGGTCAAGGGTTCGCGCACGGTCGTCTTTGACGTCGGCGGCGTGATCGCGCTGAAATCCGTGCTCTGCATCCCGGAGGACGGCGGCGATGTGTATGTCGCCGGTCAGACCGCGCCCGGAGACGGCATCACGCTGATCAACTACGATTTCGGTGCGCTGGGCGCCGATGATGTCATCATCCGCGATATCCGCGTGCGTGTCGGCGAAATGAACGGCAAATCGACCGGCGGCATGGGGCTCGGCTCCTGCAATCATTCGATCGTCGATCACTGCTCGATCTCATGGGCGACGGACGAGGGCTTTTCCTCGCGCTCTGCCGCGAATATCTCCTTCCAGTGGAACATCATCGGCGAATCGCTCAACAACTCCGTGCACTACAATGCGAACGACCGCTCCGACGTCGAGCGCCATGCCTTTGCGGCTTCGATCGGCGGCTATACCGGCAGCTTCCACCACAATCTGCTGATCAACAACACCGGCAGAAACTGGTCGCTCGCGGGCGCGATGGAGCAGGACGCCGTCACCTACGGCGGGCAGCTCGATATCCGCAACAATGTCGTCTACAACTGGAGAGACCGCACCACCGACGGCGGTGCCAGACGTGTCCAGTTCGTCAACAACTACTACAAGGCGGGTCCGGTCTCCAACACCTCGCTGCATCTGGTCTCGGTCGACGGCAATGAGCTGAACACCTCCGATATGCAGATGCTCTACGCATCGGGCAATATGAAAGTCGCACAGAACGGCTCGGTCCTCATCGCGGCGAACACGGACGAGTGGAGCTCCGGCAAGGCGAAATCCGGCGGCAAGAACGCCACGAATGATACCGTCCGCAGCAATTCGCCGTGGTTTGAATCCTATGTCACCACGCAGTCCGCTGAGGATGCCTACAGACTGGTCATCTCCAACGCAGGCGCGAATATGCCGGGCTTCGACTACATCGACAGCCGCTATCAGAACGAGGTCAGCCGCGGCACCTACACCTACACCGGCAGCCGTGATAGGCTCAAGGGCATCATCGACACGCAGGAGGATGCAGGCGGCTACCCGAACAGCACCAATTTCAAGGGCGGCACTGCCCCGAAGGATACCGACGGCGACGGCATCTCCGACGAGTGGGAGACCGCGCACGGTCTGAACCCGAACAATGCCGCAGACGGCGCAGCCGTTTCGCTCTCCGGCGACGATTACACCAACCTCGAGCTCTATCTCAACGAGCTCGCTGGCGACGAGGTCGCGTTCAACGGCGGGAAACACGGCGCAGTCCTTGATACGCAGTATCAATACACGATCCGGAATGTCGGCAGCGGGCTCTTCCTCAGCAGCGCAGACGCAGTTCCGTCAGGCGGCAGCAATGTCGTGCAGGGCAGCGAAGCGCAGAGATGGCTGCTCGCGGACGCAGGCGAGGGCTATTATTATGTCTGCTCCGCGCTCGGCAGCGGTGATCTGTGTCTGGATATCCCCCACGGCAGCGCCGAAAACGGCACGAGCATCGGGCTGTGGTCGAATGACGGCTCCGACGCGCGCATGATCAAATTCGCCGACAACGGCGACGGCAGCTATACGCTCTGCACGAAGGTCTCGGGCGACAACGCCTGCCTCGGTGTCGTCAGCGGCTCGAAGGAATCCGGCGCAGATGTCATTGAATGGGCTTGCGACGGCTCCGATTCGCAGAAGTGGATTCTCACCGCAAGACCCGACCCGATCAGCGGCAGGCTGGTCAAAGACCTCACCGTCAGCGATATCACCTATTATGCGGCATGGTCGGTCGACGAAAGCGCAGCAGTCGGCGATACCGTGTTCGGCGACCGCGACTTCACCTACACCGTGCTGCCCGATGCACTGGTCGGCGGCGAGCTGATCGTCACCCCCTGCGACGCGAAAAAGCTGACCGGCGACCTCGCGTGCTTCACCGCCGCTGCCGATATCACGGTCTCGGTGCTGCTCGATCAGCGCGTGATTGATGTGCAGAACGCATTCCCCGCATGGCTCAGCGGCTGGACGAAGACCGGTCTGACCGCTGTCAGCAGCAATGACGTCAGCTTCTGTGTCTGGCAGAATGATTTCGCAGCCGGTGAGACGGTCACGCTCGGCGACAACGGCACTGCGGCGTCGGTCGTCAACTATACCGTGATCGTGACGGAGCGTCAGGCACAGGGCACGGAGATCACGGCGGGCATGCGCGGCGACGTCGATCTGAGCGGCGAGGTCAACATCGCCGATGCAGTCATGCTCTCGCGCTTCCTCGCGGAGGACAGGGAGATCACGGTCTCGGCGCAGGGCAAGCGGAACGCCGATGTGACCGATGACGGCGACGTCACCAGCGAGGACAACACCAAGATCATGGAATACCTCGCCGGAATCATTTCCGCAGAGGAGCTCTGATGCAGCAGAAAGCCCGCCGGGAACGCAAAACCCGGCGGGCAGCTTTTTGCAGGGAGGAGGGAGAACGTTGTAGGGAGGAGGCAGGAGGGAGCAGGTAGGAGGGAGGAGGTGAATGCGGAATGCGGAATGATTCCGGAGCCGAGCAACTCCTCACTCCTCACTCCTCACTGCTAACCTGACTCCCTGCCTCTGATTGCTAGGTCAGATAATGCTGCAGGAGCATCGTGCCCCAGACGGAAAGGAATACCAGAATCGCAGAAAACACAATTCCGATCGTGATGATCACAAGGCTGTGGCGGTCGTAGGCGATGCGGCGCTTTGCGGAGCGCGAGACCAGCAGCATATGCAGCCTGCCGCTGTCCTCGCTGTAGATGCGGCGTCTCGCGACATTCTCCGCTGGGAACAGACAGGTGTATTCCTGCCCGTCCGCACGGTAGACCGCCCGGTCAAAGCGCCCGCTGTCCTCAAACCGCAGAAATTCCCCATTGACCCTGCGGAAGAACAGCAGCGATATTCCGGTCGCAGCAAAGAAGATGACAAACAGCACGACCGTCAGAAGGAGCACGATATAGAGCAGAATCAGCGCCCACCCGATGATGGTCCCGAACGGCACGCCCATCATCAGCAGCACCAGAAACAGCACGATCGCCGTCAGGATCGCTTCCAGAATCATGCGGCTCTCCCCCTTTCAGCAGGTCTCGGATTCCTCCGGCAGAAACGGCGTGACGCTGAGAATCTCAAACGCCTGTGCCTGCTGCCACATCTGCGGGTTGAGCTGAATCTCAAAGCCCTCTCCCGGCGCAATGCGGATCTGCTTTGGATCCATCTTCGGCAGACCGAAGCATGCGAGCGCATTGCTGATCACGCCGCCGTGCGTGACCAGTGCGGCGCGCGTGATATCCTCCTGCATCATCTCCAGCAGAATGCGATAGAAGCCCTGATAGGTGCGCAGGCAGAGCTCAGCGACGCTCTCGCCCTGCGGCGGGCGTGCCTCCATGCCGCCCTTCAGCCATGCGCGGTAATCGGGGTCGCCGACAAGGTCCTCCGCAGCGCGCCCCTCAAACACGCCGAAATTGAGCTCCGCAAACTCCTCGGCGACCTTGTGCTCGCGGTCGGGATACAGGATCTCGGCGGTTTCCGTGCAGCGCTGCAGCGGGCTCATATACACGCGCTCGACCTTCGGATAGACATAGCAGTCGAGCTTGTCCAGCAGCTCGCTTCTGCCCGCATCGGTCAGCGGCAGATCGGTCGTGCCGATGTAGAGCCCGCGGTCATTCGCGGCAGTGCGCCCGTGACGGATCAGAGAAATGTGATAGTTTTTCATGGTAATAACCTTCCCTCTAGCAGAATCAACAAAAAACAGATTGAAAATTTGTCAGAAAATTCTGGGTATCAGCCCTTTACAAATTATACTATCTGTTATATAATTGTAAGGTACGCTCCCGCACATGCTCCGGTCTGTAAATCAGACGGAGCGGGACAACAGACCGTTCAGAATCTGAAAGGAGTGCTCCGATCATGAATTATGACTTCCCGCGCATCATCACGCTGCAGCGTAAGGAGCGAAAAATCAGCCAGAAAAAAGCTGCAACCGACCTCGGCATCTCACAGGCACTGCTCTCGCATTATGAGAAGGGCATCCGTGAGTGCGGGCTCGATTTCCTCGTCCGTGTCGCAGACTACTACAATGTGTCCTGCGACTATCTGCTCGGCAGAACGCCCGAGCCGGAGGGGCAGACCCCGCTCGAGGAGATCCCCGATGATGACGGCAACAACGAAATGCCCTCCAACGAGGCGATCCGCTACTACCGCAAGGTCATCAACAACTCGATCAGCCTGCTGTTCGCGTTTTCGCAGCGCGCCAACTCGGTCACGCTGATCCGCGAGGTGTCGTCGTATCTGATGCTGTCCGTCTACAAGCTGTTCCGCATCATCTATAACGCCTGCCCGCACAATGACCAGAAGCTCTTCCGCGTGCCGAAGGTCGTCGCAAATGACAGCGCAAATGCGATCATTTCGATCAATGAATCGAACATCAAGGCGGCATCGAGCGGCATCGCACTCGGCGCAAATGACGCGGTCGAGGACGCAGAGACGCTCTATGTCACGACCGCGACGCTCTCGAAGGATTTCTCGGAATATGCGTCGTCCCTGCTGAATCTGATCAAGATCAGCGAGGACAGCATTGCACGCACGCGCGACGAGCTCGAGACGCAGCACCGCCCGTAATTTTTATTATACCACATTTTCCGCAAAAAGGAAAGCCCCTTTTTCGCGGACAGAAATACAGAGGAAAGGTCACAGTATGAAACGACTTCACGGCATCCGGCTCCCGCACCGAAAGCACGCGGAAAGCCGGAAAATCGAAACCATACCGCTGCCCGCAAGGGTGCGCCTGCCGATGCAGATGCACATGGGTCCGGCATGCACGCCCGCCGTCGCGGTGAAGGAGCATGTCAGCATCGGGCAGATCGTCGGGACAGCCTCCGAGGAGGGCGCTGTTCCGGTGCATGCCAGCGTATCGGGCACGGTCACGGCAATCACGCCGTATCTGACTGCGGCAGGCACCGAGGTGCCCTGCGTTGAGATCGAGCCGGACGGAAAGCAGACCGTCTATGCCGGCTGCCAGCCGCCGAAGCTCGAAACGAAGAACGATCTGATCCGCGCTGCGAGAGAATCCGGCTGCGTCGGGCTCGGCGGCGCGGGATTCCCGACCTATCTGAAGCTCTCCGCAAAGCAGAAGCTCGATATGCTGATCGTCAACGGCGCGGAATGCGAGCCCTATCTGACCTCCGACTGCCGGCAGATGGTCGAGGCACCGGGCGACGTGCTCGGCGGCATCCGGCTGATCATGAAGCTGCTGAAGATCAGGGAATGCCGCATCGGCATCGAGAACAACAAGCCCGCCGCGTTGAAGCTCCTCGCCTACGGTGCAGCCGCGGACGAGAATATCAGGGTCGTGCCGCTGCCGGCGGTCTATCCGCAGGGGGCAGAGAAGGTGCTGATCTTCCACACGAGCGGCAGAGTCGTGCCCGAGGGAAAAATCCCTGCCGATATCGGCGTGATCGTGCTGAACGTCAGCACATGCGCGTTTCTGTATCAATACAGCAAGACCGGCATCCCGCTGGTCGAGCGCGTCGTGACCGTTGACGGTCCGGCAGTGAAAAAGCCCTGCAATCTGCGGGTCCCGGTCGGCACGCCGCAGCACGATCTGCTGGCATTCGCCGAATGTGACTTTGACCGCGTGAAGAAGCTGCTCTCCGGCGGTCCGATGATGGGACGCGCGCTCTATTCCGACGCACAGCCGGTGCTCAAGCAGCAGAACGGTCTGGTCGCGCTGACAAAGGCGCCGTCGCCGGAGCCCTCTGCATGCCTGCGCTGCGGCAGATGCATGGCGGTCTGTCCGATGAAGCTGATGCCGATGGAGCTCGAGCGCGCATATCGGAAGGAAGACACCGCGCTGCTTGAAAAGCTGCATCTCCCGCTGTGCATGAACTGCGGCTGCTGCTCCTATGTCTGCCCGGCTAAGCGCCGGCTCGCCGAGAGCCATCAGCTGGCAAAGGCACTGCTGCGGAAGGCAGCGCAGAGAGAGGAGGCGAACGCATGAACAGTCTGCAGGTCTCCGCCTCGCCCCATGCCAGAGCGCTGATATCCACGCGGCATATCATGCTCGCGGTGATCGCCGCGCTGCTCCCCGCCGCGCTCAACGGCTTCATTCAGTTCGGCATGCGCGCGCTGATCCTGCTGCTTGTGACAACAGGCTCCGCAATGGGCTTTGAAATGCTCGCAAGACTGGTCATGCGCCGCAGACAGACCGTGCTCGACTGCTCTGCTGCGGTCACGGGGCTGCTGCTCGGGCTCAATCTCCCCGCCGGGATGCCGTTCTGGCAGGCTGTGCTCGGCAGCTTCATCGCGGTCGTGATCGTCAAGCAGCTGTTCGGCGGGCTCGGTCAGAATTTTGCCAATCCCGCGATCGTCGCGCGCATCGTGCTCATGCTCTCGTTCCCCGCGACAATGACCGCATTTCAGATTCCCGGCACCGACGCCGTTTCCGGTGCGACGCCGCTGGTCACCGGCACTGCCGGCTACTGGGACCTGCTGCTGGGCAATACGGCAGGCTGTATCGGCGAGACCTCTGCGGCTGCGATCCTGCTCGGCGGACTGTTTCTGTGCATCTGCGGCATCATCTCGCCGGTCACGCCGCTCGCCTGTATCGGCAGTCTGGCGCTCTGCACATGGCTCGCCGGGAATGACCCGCTCTACCAGATCCTCTCGGGCGGTCTGATGCTCGGCGCGGTCTTCATGGCGACGGACTATGCCACGACGCCGCTGACCAAGCCCGGCAAGCTGCTCTTCGGCATCGGCTGCGGCGTGCTGACCTTCGTTATCCGGCAGTTCAGCACCTATCCCGAGGGCATGTCGTTCGCGATCCTGCTGATGAACCTGCTGACACCCTATCTCGACCGCATGACCCGCACACACCCCTTCGGCGCAGATAATCTCGCCGGAAAGGAGAAACCCAATGCCTGATACGATCAAGGCGCCGCTGATCCTGACGACGGTCTGCGCGGTCGTCTGCGCGCTGCTGGCGCTTGCCAATGAGCTGACCGCCGACCGCATCGCCGCCGCGGAGGAGGCACAGCTCCGCACAAGCCTGACCGCCGCCTTCGGAGAGGGCGAATACACCGCGCTCCCGGAGCACTGTGACGGCATCGATCAGATCATCAGCAACGGAAACGGCACGCTGATCTTTGAGATCACTGCGAGCGGCTACGAGAAGAACGGACAGCATCTGCTCGTCGGCATCGACAGCGACGGCGCTGTGTCGGCGGTCTGTATCGTTTCGATCAAGGACTCCCCCACGCAGGCTGCCGCGGTGCAGTCAGACGGATTTCTCGGACAGTTTACCGGCAGGACCGACCCGAACACCGGATATGACGCGGTTTCGGGTGCGACAAGATCGTCCGCCGGCATTGCGGACGCGGTCGGACGCGCACTGCACGCCTATCAAGAATATAAGGAGCTGAAACCAGATGCCTGACTCCAAACAGCCGACACTGTGGCATGAATTTCACAAGGGAATCCTGCGGGAAAACCCGAATCTCATCGGGCTGCTCGGCATGTGCCCGGTGCTTGCAATCACGCAGGAGGCGAAAAACGCACTCGGCATGGGGCTTGCGACGACATTTGTACTGATCGGCTCCAATTTCGTGATCTCGCTGCTGCGGCGGCTGATCCCGCCGTCCGTCAAGCTCCCCGCCTATATCGTCATCATCGCGGGCTTTGTCACGCTGACCGAATTTCTGCTGCACGGCTTCCGTCCGGAGCTGTATTCGGCGCTCGGCACCTTTCTCTCGCTGATCACGGTCAACTGCATCATTCTCGGGCGGGCTGAGGTCTTTGCGAGCAAGAACAATGTGCTGCGGTCGGTGCTCGACGGCATCGGCATGGGGCTCGGCTTTACGCTCGCGCTGCTGCTCGTCAGCTCGTTCCGCGAGATCCTCGGGGCGGGCACATGGTTCGGGCTCTCCGTCACCGGCGAATACCACATTCCCGTGCTGACGCTGGCGCCGGGCGGGTTCTTCGCGCTCGGCTGCGTGATTGCCGTGATACACAGGCTCGTGCACAAAGAGCCTCCGCAGAACATCGGCTGCCGGAGCTGTCCGCTCGCTGACAGCTGCGCCGCTTCGAAGGGAGGATGTTCCCAGTGACGGTATTCGGCATCATCCTCTCGGCGATCCTGACAGACAATTTCGTGCTGTCCAAATTCATGGGCTGCTGCCCGTTTCTCGGCGTCTCCAAGGAGATTCCGAGCAGCCTCGGCATGGGTGCGGCGGTGATCTTCGTCATGCTCTGCTCGACCGCGATCACCTATCCGGTCTATGTGCTGCTGCTCATGCCGCTCGGTCTGGAATATCTGCAGACGATCGCATTCATTCTCATTATCGCGGTGTTCGTGCAGCTCGTTGAGATCGCGGTCAGACGCCTGCTGCCGCCGCTCTACCGCGCGCTCGGCATCTATCTGCCGCTGATCACCACAAACTGCGCCGTGCTCGGCGTCACGATCCTGAATGTCGACCTGTTCGCAGCCTCAGACAGCTTTCTCGGCGGCTATCTGCGCGCACTGCTCTATGCAGGCTGTGCGGGCATCGGGTTTACGCTGGCGCTGCTGCTCTTCGCAGGGGTGCGCAGCAGGCTGGAATCCGCAGATATTCCGGAAGCCTTCCGGGGCGTGCCGTCCACGCTGATCGCCGCCTCGATCGTCTCGATGAGCTTTCTGGCGTTCAACGGCATCGGATAAGGGGGTGCCGGATGGAACTGCTGCAAACGATCGGAATTCCCGCTGCCATCCTCGCGGGCATCGGGCTGCTCTCCGCAATTCTGCTGACGCTGGCTGCAAAGCTGCTCGCCGTGCATGAGGACCCGACTGTCACGGCGCTGACCGAAGCGCTCCCGCAGGCAAACTGCGGCGCCTGCGGCTTCACGGGCTGTGCCGACTACGCAAGGGCGGTCGCGGAGGGAAAAGCCGCCGTGAACCTCTGCAAGCCCGGCGGAACGGAAACCGCCGCAAGGCTCGCGGAGATCACCGGAACAGAAGCCGGAGCCGTCACACCGGAGATCGCCGTGCTGCACTGCCGCGGCGACTGCAAATCAGCAAAACGCAAATGCGACTATCAGGGCATCGAATCCTGCGCCGGTGCAAAGCTGCATTTCGGCGGCGGCAACAGCTGCGCGCACGGCTGCATCGGGCTTGGCGACTGTGTGCGCGCCTGCCCGAACGGCGCGATCAGCCTGAAAAACGGTCTCGCCGATATCCAGCCCGGAAAATGCGTTGCGTGCGGGCTGTGTATTCCCGCATGTCCGAATCATCTGATCGCCCTTCGCCCGACCGCCAAGCATTTTGACGTGCGCTGCTCCTCCCCTTCGCCCGGCAAAACGGTCAGGCTCGTGTGCAGTCACGGCTGCATCGGGTGCAGGCTGTGCGAGCGGAAATGTCTCAGCCATGCGGTCAAGGTCGTCAACAACCTCGCGGTCATTGATTATAACAAGTGCACCGGCTGCGGCGTCTGCCGCGACCACTGCCCGACCGGCGCGATCGCCTGCTGCGAGGACACCAACTGACAAAAATCCCGCCCTCGACGCAATGTCCGGGCGCGTTCCATTTGCAAATTAGATTACAATTCGGTTACAAATCTTCTAATTTGCAAATTTGCACTTGACAAATCAGGCGGACTGTGCTATACTGAGACCGTAGTGAGAGAATGATCTGCCGTTGCGCAGAAAACCGATAACTGAATGGGAGGTATTCCAATGAAACAGATCACCTTTATGATCGACGACCGGCTCGCCGAAAAGTTTGAGATCGCGCTGAAGCTCACCGGAGACAGCGGCGACGCCGTTGCCGAGGAGTTCATCCGCGGCTACCTCGGAAAGGCATTCGCGCAGGCTGCCGACGACGTCCGCGGCGGTGCGGAGCCCGAGCAGCCCCGCGAGCCGCAGAGACACGGTCCGACCCATGAGAGCGCACCGCGCCGCAGCGGTACGACCGCGCCCCCGCCCGTGTTCAGCCGCCCCGATCACGAGCGCCCGCAGCGCCCGGACTTCTTCTCGGAATGGGGCAAGGCGATCCACCGCATCCCGCGCTGGGCACGCAACCCTCAGCAGAACAACCACAAGATCCTCAAGGCGTTTCTGGAACTCCAGCAGGAGCTCGGCAGAGTGACGCTCGAGGCACTCCGCAAGCGCTGCTCCGACCCGGTCGGGCACCCGGAGACCTATGTCCCCCACTTCGACAACAACTACGCGCAGATGAAGTTTGACAACGGAAACTCGCACGGCAAGGTGTTCGAGGAGGAGGGCGGCTATGTGACCATCTGGGACCGCATCAGCGAAACGCTCCTGCGCTACCGCGACTATTTCCTGTGATACGGAATTGCCCTGATCTCTGATGATCGGGGCAATTTTCATTTCCACTTGATTTTCTTCCGGTTCTGTGTTATACTGATATCTGTTGCACCGTTCATCGGGTAATTCTGACAGAAAAAGGATCGGATAATATGGCAAATCAAGCAAAAACCGAAAGCAAAGCCGGATTCGGCTCGAAGCTCGGATTTATCCTCGCGGCTGCGGGCTCGGCGGTCGGGCTCGGCAATATCTGGCGATTCCCCTATCTTGCCGCAAAATACGGCGGCGGCGTATTCCTTCTGATGTATATTATTCTGGCGGTGACCTTCGGCTTTTCGCTGCTGCTGACCGAGGTCGCGATCGGCAGGCGCACCGGCAAAAGCGTCATCGGCGCATATACAGAGATCAACCGAAAATTCTCGCCGCTGGGCTGGCTGGCATCTGCCGTGCCGGTCATCATCACGCCGTATTACTGTGTCATCGGCGGCTGGGTGCTGCGCTATCTCTGGGCGTATCTCGGCAATCTCAGGGAGCTCGCTGCGGGCACCGGCGCCGAAAACACCTTCGGCACAGAATTCTTCTCGGATTTCATCGGACAGGCACAGAGCCCGACGGTCTTCTTTCTGATTTTTCTCGGGCTGACCGTGCTGGTCGTGATTCTCGGCGTGCAGAAGGGCATCGAGCGGATCAGCAAGGTGCTGATGCCCCTGCTCGTGCTGCTGACCGTCGGCATCAGCATTTACACGCTGACGCTGAAGGGCGCTTCGGAGGGGCTGAAATACTATCTGCTGCCGAATTTCTCCGGATTCACTCTTTCCAAGTTTCTGAAAACCGCTGCCGCTGCGATGGGTCAGCTTTTTTACTCCATGTCGATCGCGATGGGCATTATGGTGACCTACGGCTCCTACATGCGCAGGGAGGACCATCTGGAGCAGTCCGTACGGCATATCGAGCTGTTTGACACCGGCATTGCGGTGCTCGCGGGTATGATCATCGTGCCGGCGGTGTTTGTGTTCTCCGGCGGCGACGCCTCCGCGCTGAATGCGGGACCGAGCCTGATGTTCATTACGCTGCCGAATGTGTTCCGCTCGATGGCTGGCGGGCAGCTTGTCGGGACGGCGTTCTTCCTGCTCGTCGCGCTCGCCGCGCTGACCTCCGCGATCTCGCTGGCGGAAACCGTCGTGTCGATCATCATGGAGCGCTTTCACATGAAGCGTCTCGCAGCTTGCTGCATCACCTTCGGAATCTGTCTGGTGCTCGGAATGCTCTCTGTGCTCGGCTACAGCAGCTGGAGCGAGATCACGGTCTTCGGCATGCAGTTCCTCGATTTCTTCGACTTCATCAGCAACAATCTGATGATGCCGATTGTTGCACTGCTGACCTGCATTCTGATCGGCTGGGTCGCCAAGACCTCCTATGTCGAGGAGGAGGTGCGCGTCAGTGCGCAGAAATTCCGGGCGGCATTGCTGCTGCGGATCATGCTAAAATATGTCTGCCCCGTCTGCATGATCATCATTCTGCTGACACCGTTTGTCACGGAAATCTGACACAAAAACCGCCCCCGTTTCGGAGGCGGTTTTGTTACAGCATCGCATCGAGTGCGGCACTTGCCTGCGCATAGCTCTCAAAGCGGATTCCCCGCATGCCGAACGCGATCGCGGCGTCAATATTGATCTGCGTGTCATCGATGAACACACACTCCGACGGCTCCAGTCCGTAGCGCTCGCAGAGGACGCGGTAGATCGCGGGGTCGGGCTTGAGCAGCTTCTCCTGACAGGAGAACACGCCGCCCGCGGTATGCGGGATGAAATCGAGCACCTGCGGCGCCTCCTGCATCAGAAATTCAAAATAATTCGAGAGGTAGTAGACGCACAGCCCACGCGCCTTCAGCGATTCGATCCACGGGATCGCATAGGGCTGACGGGTCGGGGCTTCCCCGAGCCGCATCAGCGCTTCCCGGATCGCATCGGCATATTCGGGCGCATTCTCCGTGAAGAGCCGCAGCACCTCCTCCAATGAGATCGCACCGCGGTCGAGCTCGTGCCAGTCTTCATTGTGCCACATCGCCGCAGTGACCGCAGCCCGCGTTTCCGCATCGTCAAACAGATGCAGCATGTACGCATCCCAGTCGAAGCCGATCAGCACGGCACCGATATCAAAAATCACATTCCGGATCATGGCTGCCCCTTATTTCACGCCGACCAGCAGGCAGGAGCCCCTGAGCATCATGACCGCCGCCTCTTTCCGCGACATGAATTTGCCGGTATCCGTCGGGATCAGCGTGACGCGCGCATAGCCCATGCCCCGCAGCATCTCCGCAAAGACCTCCATATCGCCGTAGCGGGCGGGCGACATGATATCATGGATCGCAAAGACGCCGCCCTTTTTCAGCACGCGCAGCGTCTCGAGCAGGAGCTTCTGCTTGTTCACGCCGGCGATATTGTGATAAACATAATTGCTGGTGACCGCATCGAAGCTCTCATCCGGGAACTGCAGACTGACGGCGTTGTCCTGCATGAAGCTGACATTGCAGACGCCCTCCGCTTCGGCATTCTTCTCGCAGAGCTTCCGGCTGAATGACGCATACTCCCTGCCCCAGCGGTCCACACCGATCATATGCGCCTGCGGGTTGCGCTTGGCACAGGCGATCGTCAGCGCGCCGCTGCCGCAGCCGACATCGAGCCCGACGCCGCCCTCCGGCAGACGGATATATGCCGCAGTCCCCTGCACGATCTCCTTTGACAGCTTGCGCGGTCCGTCATAGGAGAAGCGACGGTGCGCCAGAATGCTCCATGCCGCAGCCGCTCCGCATACGAGCGTCCCCGCGCCGAGCAGACCGGTCAGCGCCTTGCTGCCGCGCTTGTCCCTGCCGCAGGCAGCGGAGACCGCCGTGCATGCCGCCAGCGCCGCCGTGCCCGCGCTGAGCCCGGCGACCATCCCGTCCGGGACCCAGTTTTTGTAGTCGGGCTTGTCCGGCGCCTGCGTATAGACGCGCTTTTCGGCTTCCGGCTGATAGACGCATTCGGTGTACATCATCGGGACGGTCGCATCGAGCACGGCGCTGCGCGTCATCTCCCAGCCGTTTTCCGCGAGAAAATCCGCGTACCCGGCTGCATCCCACTTCGATCTGACCGGGACACCGACCGCCGACAGCAGCCTCGAGACAGCCCTGACGCCGATGCGGTCGCTCCCGTGAATGAAATTCGGCGCGATCAGCAGACCGCCCGGCTTTAAGACGCGCGCCGCCTCCGCAAGTGCCTTTTCCGGCTCCGGCAAAAGGTGCAGCACATTCGCGATGATGACCGCGTCAAAGGAATCATCCGCAAAGGAGAGCGCCGATGCGTTTTCCTGCTGAACGGTCACATTGATCGGTCGTCCCTCTTTTCGGAGCTGCGTCAGCATCTTCTCCGAGAGGTCGGTCGCGGTCACATGCTTTGCCTCTCTTGCAATATTCCTTGTAATGAGCCCGGTGCCGCATGCGATCTCCAGCACCTCCATGCCGCGCACAGCCGCACGGATTTTCTCGCACATATTTTCATAAGCAGCGGAACTCCCTCGCATCGAACGGTCATAGATCGGCGCGCAGAGGTCCCAGATCTTGTTATTCTGCATCTGTCATCCTCCCTGTTTCAGTTTTTCGGCACGCCGCCTTTCGCGCGACTGAGCCCGCACACGGCGTTCGATCTCAGCCCAGACCGCCGGGAATGCGTCGGTATCCGCATCCAGATATTCCTCGAGCATGCCCGCCTGAACCGCCAGCGTCTCCATTGCCGCGTCGAGATAGAATTCGTCGACCGGTGTTTTGCTGTCGGCATAGCGCAGCACGTCCATCGGGTCCTGCTGCTCCAGAAACGCAGTCACCGGCGATTCATACGGCACACCCGGAAAATTCGGCGGCGGCGGTGCCTTCGCGCAAGCCTCCTGAATCAGCTTGTCTGTGATTTTGATGGAATTTCACTCCTCTTCCGTGTCGTCAGCCGAATCGCTGCTGCCCTTCTTGGACGGCAGCTCGCCCTTCTGAATGGTCTTCCCGTCGCTGACAAAGGTCACCGTGCCGGAATCGCAGGTGTAATAGGTCTCGACGCCGCGCTTTTGCAGTGTCTCGACCGTCGAGGGGTCCGCATATTCCGCCTTTGAGCAGCACACGACGGCGATCTTCGGGTCGCAGGCATCGAGAAACGCCTCCGTCGTCGGGAGATAGTTGCCGTGATACGGGTATTTCAGGAATTTCACCTTGCCGAGCTTCAGGTCCATGATCTCTGCCTGACGCGCCGCCTCGGCATCACCGGAAAACAGATAGGTGTTTTCACCGTGCACGGCATAGAGGACGATCGAATAATCATTCTCCTCGTTCTTGCCGTAGCTTGTCTGCTGCGCCGCAAACATCTGATAGGTCACGTCGTCATCGGTCCATGTTTTCTGGGTCTTCGCAGGCAGAACGGTCAGCGTCAGACCCTTCTCCTCCGCCTTTGCGACAAAGTCCTGATACTCTGCCAGCTCCGATGTATAATCCGGCACATAGACCGTCTTGACATTCAGGCGGTTGATGACCCGCGTCGCCCCGCCGACGTGATCCTTGTCAAAATGCGTGATGATCAGCGTGTCGACCGTGTCAATGCCCTGTGCGGCGAGCATTTTGTCGATATACTTGCCGTCGCCCTTGTTGCCGGCGTCGATGACCGTGACGGTGTTCTCCGTCTGCAGCACGAGCGCATCGGCCTTGCCGACGTTGATCGCGGTGACCGTGAAGCTGCCGGTCGTCGGCTTCACCTCGACGGAATTGGTCGGTGCGGTGCTGCTCTGCCCGCATCCGGCAGCAAGCAGCATTGCAGCGGATGCACAGACCGCTGCGAGTTTTTTGCGAAAGTTGTTCATTGCGTGTTCCTCCCCGAAAGCCCTCGGACGGGCGTATTTTTTCGAGCACCCATTCCCTTTTTCTCTATTTTGGCTGAAGGACCGCCGCTGCCGCATAGTGCAGAATGTCAAATTCCGGCGGCGCCTTCTGTTCGAGCATCTCTCTGTGTGCGGTTTCCCAAGCGGCAAGCGCCTCCGGCGAAAGCGACGCGCCGACGCCTCTGCACGCGCGCATTCTGCCGTGCCAGCTCTCCCGCGTGAAATGCACGGGCAGTGCATATTCCTCATGCGCCGTCAGCGCAAAGCCCCTGAGCACCGCATCCGGGATCACGACCGGATGCCGCATTTCGCCGCCGCCCGACCATTTCGGGTTGAACTGCAGCACGAGCTGTTCACTTGCCATTGCGAGCGCATCCTCGAAGGGCAGCCACATCAGCTGGAGCACCAGCAGATGCCCGTCCGGCTTGAGCAGACGGCGAAGAATCGTTGTCAGCTCGGCATGGTCAAAATACCAGAAACACTGGCAGGCGGTCACAACGTCAAAGCTGTGCGGAGGGAAATCGAGCTGCTCTGCCGGACACGCCCGGAAGTCGATCTGCATGCCCGCTGCCGCGGCGAGTGCCCTTGCCTGTGCGATCTGCTCGGGCGAGATGTCCGTGCCGACCCACTCTGCACCGGCGGAATAGAGATTCCGCGGCAGCACGCCGGTCCCGGTGCCGAGATCGAGCACGCGCTGCCCCCTGACACAGAGCCCCATATCGGTGATATGCCGATAGAATTCCGGCGGGTAGATATCGCGGTATTTTGCGTAATCGCCGGAGGTCCTGCCCCAGTCAAAGGGGTTGCCGCCGTCGATGCCCGCGCTCCGTATCTCCATTACGTCAGCTCCCTTCCGCTGTATTTTGCGCGGATCAGCGGCTGCGCAGGCGGCGCAGTCTCCGAAACCGTGACAGCCGTCCGCAGACTGTGCTCTGCCGCATCGAGCATCGCCTCCGTGTCTGCATAGAGCGTCATCAGCGGGTCGCCCGCCTGCACGGCACTGCCGTATTTTGCGGCAAGCACGATGCCCGCACCCGGGTCGATCGGGTCCTTCTTCTGCATGCGCCCTGCACCGAGCAGCACCGACGCTCTGCCGATCTGTTCGCTGTCCATCCCGGTGACCCATCCGCTGCGGTCTGCGCAGAACACACGCGAGCAGCGTGCGGACGGCAGCAGCGAGAGGTCCTCCGTCACGCGCGGATCACCGTGCTGCCCCTCAATCATCATGCGCAGATGCTCCAGCGCCCTGCCGGATGCGACTGCCTCCGCAGCCTGACTGCGGCATGCTTCATAAGTACCTTTTCCCGCCATTGCGAGCAGCTCTGCCGCCATGTCGATGCAGAATTCCCGCAGCTCGGGGTCGCCGCCGCTGCGCAGCACCGCGATCGCCTCCTGCACCTCGAGCGCATTGCCGATATACATGCCGAGCGGGCGGTCCATATCCGTCAGCACTGCGGTACAGTCCCTGCCGTCCGCTTTCGCAGCGGTCAGCATCAGCCGGGAGAGCTCTGCGGCATCGGCGTCATTCTTCATGAAGGCACCGCTGCCGACCTTGACGTCGAGCAGGATATGGTCTGCGCCGGTCGCGAGCTTCTTGCTCATGATGCTCGCGCAGATCAGCGGAATGCTGTCGACGGTCTCTGTCACGTCGCGCAGTGCATAGAGCACCTTGTCGGCGGGGGCAAGATCGCCGGTCTGCATAGCGACGGCAAAGCCCGCACGCTGCACCAGCGATAAAAACGCATCGGGCTCCAGCGCGGTCGTCAGCCCGGGAATGCTCTCGAGCTTGTCGATCGTGCCTCCGGTGTGCCCGAGCCCGCGCCCTGACATTTTCGGCATATAAACGCCGCAGGCTGCCGCGATCGGCGCAAGGATCAGCGTCGTCTTGTCGCCGACGCCGCCCGTGCTGTGCTTGTCACAAACGGGACCGCCGAGCATCTCCCAGTGCATCGTCTGCCCGGAATCGCGCATGGCGGCTGTGAGCACTGCGGTTTCGTCATCGGTCAGACCGCGCAGGCAGACCGCCATCAGCCATGCCGAAAGCTGATAGTCCGGGATCGCCTCCGCAGGGTTCTTTGCCGTCACGCCTCTGACAAGCCCGGTGATCTGCGCCTTTGTCAGGGGCTGACCGTGCTTTGTCCTTCTGATACATTCCTTCATGTCAAAACGCATGGCTGCGCACCTCCGTTCTTTCCTACAGTATAGCATAAACAGAAGAAAAATGCAAACCCTATCGGAAATTTTATTGATCTTTCACCCAATCTTCATATTCCGCACCTGTCTCACACTTGCATTCGTGCGGGCATTGTGGTATAATACTGTTTGGACGAAATCTGAGAGGAGATGAGTATTTGCGTCGATATTTTACGCTTGCTGCCGCGATGGTCCTGCTCACCGGCTGCGGCATTGAGCCGCTCACATCGGGCGGGACGTCCGGTACAGCCGTACAGACCACAACAGCCGAAAAAGCGCAGACAACGACCGAACAGACCAAAGTCACCGCCGGGACGACCGCTTTGACCTCCGTAACGGAGAACAGCAACCGGGGCACTGATGAGCCGGACACCAATTCGCTGCCCGAAACAACCGATGACAGCAACGGCGTACCGTTTGACCCGGCAGACGGGCATCTGATCTACGGCGTGCCACATCTGGATCAGTCCTCCGGCTACGCGACTGCGTGCGAGAGCCTTGCCGCTGTATCGCTGATGCAGTATTACGGGGCTGAGATCGACCCGGGCACTTTTATCAGGGAGTATCTGCCGGTCGCCGATTACCCGTATTCGGACAGCAACAACGAGCTGCACGCGGAGAGCCCGTGGGATTATTTCATCGGTGACCCGCTCAAATCCAACGGCTACGGCTGCTACAGCCCCGTCATCGTCAAGGCGATTGAGCAAAGCCCCTTTGACGGCAGCGCGGAGCTTCTGCGGGAAATCCCTTTGTCAGCGCTCTGCAGCGACTATGTCGATCAGGACATTCCCGTCATGATCTGGGCGACGATCGAAATGCAGCCGGTGCGGGCGGGACACACATGGTATCTGCCGACGGGCGAAAAGTTTACGTTTATCCGCCCCGAGCATGCGCTGCTCCTGATCGGGTACGATTCGGATTCGTACTATTTCAGCGATTCGCTCGCGGAAAACGACATCACCCCCTACCCGAAAGCCGCCGTCGAAACGGCGTATAAGCGCCTGTTCCAGCAGGCGATCGTGCTTCACCCCAATACCGTCAATGCGGAATAACAAGCGGGCATCCCGGTCAAAAGCCGGAATGCCCGATTTTCGTTACAGCAGCGCGATCAGCTCGTCACGGATCGCGGCTCTGCCCGCATCCGTCAGACCGAAGTGCATGCCGCGGTAGGTCCACGCGGCGCGCCCGATGCCGTATTTCTCAAAGGCTGCGTGAATGTCGGTGTACCAGCGCAGCGTATCCGCATTTGAAGCAAACTGGATCACACCGTATTCGCCGCAGTAGAGCGAGGTGCCGCGCGCCTCTGCCAGTGCCGCAGCCTTCGCAAACAGCCCGTCAAACATCCGCGCATCGGCATGCTCGGCGCCCGACTCCTTGAAGATGTTCATCACGATGACGTTCATTTCCTGCTGCTTCTGCGTGTATTCCTCCGCAGTGCCCGGATAGCCGATGCGGAAATCGGCAGGCATGTCTCCGGCGACCCAGAGCGCCCCCTGATGCGTGAACAGCAGCGGCTCATAGAAATGGAAATTGTAGACGATGCGGTCGTCATAGGGCATCGGCAGATCGGGCATCGCGTTGATCGCGTTGTTCCAGTAGCCGCCGATCAGGATATAGGTATCCGGTGCACAGACGCGCACTCTGCGCACGCACTCCCGGCTGATCGCATTCCAGCGGTCGGAATAATCGCGGTCGGTGACCTCGTTGAGCAGCTCAAACGCGACGCGGTCGGATTCCTGCCCGAACTGCCTCGCGATCTCCTCCCAGAGCGCATAGAAGCGCTGCTGCAGCGGCGCCGAACCGAAGAAGCCGTCCTCCGCCTCGCCCATATCAAAGGAATAGCCGGCTGTCTTGTGCAGGTCGATGATCACGTTCAGCCCGAGCGCCTTGCAGCGGTCGACAATGCGGTGCAGTCTGGCATAGCCCTCGGGGATCGGCTTGCCCTCCGCAGTCTCGAGCAGCTCGTAGTCGATCGGCAGGCGGACATGGTCGAGCCCCCAGCCCGCGACGGTCTCCAGATCCGCCGCCGTGATGAAGCTGTCATAGTGCTCCGCCGTGTGCGGGCACTGCGAAAACCAGCCGCCGAGATCAATACCCCTCTGGAATCCCTCAAATTTTCTCATCTTTCAATCCTCCGTTTTTTATTGCTTGTTTTTTATTGCTTGACATTCCGCCGGAAAAGTGATATAATAACAGCATATTTGCTGCTGTGGCGAAATCGGCAGACGCAAGAGACTTAAAATC
>JAEEGL010761187.1_pt1 | contig 32958 bp, 28 predicted proteins | sample 9134231 | NCBI WGS metagenome assembly JAEEGL01 (sample SAMN16246548, study PRJNA631951) | gut metagenome | biome: gut microbiome; feature: rumen; material: fiber-attached | host: Bos | place: Iran: Karaj | collected 2018-10
GTTCCCGGGTTATGCAATCAATGTTGTTACTGGAGAGCGCTTGAATATCATGTTCGGCGAGGATTCCCGCTACGTCCAATATAATGGTCGCGATATGCTTTGGAATCCTACGTACACCATGACCGATGGTACGCAGAACTATGTCTTTGGTGGCCGCCACTTCGTTTATGTTATGAACGCCTGCAAACAGCCGTTCTTCAATATTGTCGCCAATACTGACGAAATGACCACCTTCCGCACACCTTCTTATGATGCCGGTCGTTGGGCAATGCAGATGCTCTCCTCTGTTAAGCGTTTGATGAATACTAAGTTCTTCGATCGCGGTCACTGGGCTCTTTACAATGGTGTTATTGACGACGAAAACGATGCCGCTATGATTTCTGTCCGCGACTCTCTCGCACTGCTCTATGCATCGGTTGCATGGGTTAATATGCCGCTTGTTTCTCCGCGCTACACCTTCAACTATCCCGGACACGACGAGACACTCAACGAAGGTAGTGCCTTTAACGGCATCCCATGTGATGTAACCATCAACATTGATGTTCGCACACCTTATGGTCTCTGCATGTCTCCCAATGGCACTCCTCTGCAGCGTGCCGATGCTACCGCACAGGTGATCAACAAGAACATGCCGGCTTATCAGTTCCGTCTGAACGCCAGTGATGCCGTTCTTGAGAACCTTGCCACAGGCGCTGATGCTCGCAAGACTTATCAGGATTCCTTGTTGGCTGCCATCAATGTTGTCCCCAACCCGTACTACAGCTACTCCAAGTACGAAACCACTAGCCAGCTCGAAACCAAGGTGCGTATCGTCAATCTGCCTACCGGTATTGAAAACGGTGTCAAGCAAGGTTGTATCATCCGCATCTACACCGTAGACGGTACTCTGGTACGTACACTTGGTCCTACTCCTGTAAATGCCACCACCATCGACTGGGATCTCCACAACCATACCGGTATCCCCATTGCCGGTGGTATGTACCTGATTCACGTCAGTGTTCCCGGCATTGGCGAACGTGTTATCAAATGGTTCGGTACTATGCGTCCGGTCGACCTCAACTCGTTCCAGTTCTAGTAAATATTGAAAGAATAACCTCAAAACATCACAGAAATGAAGAGTATATTTAAAATATTTGCAGTAGTTGTGATTCTCACGACGCTCACGGCCCAGTCGGCAATGGCTGGCAATGACGAGCGCCGTGGAACTTGTGGCGCTGCCGAGTTGCTCATCAATCCGTGGGCACGCAGCACCGGTTGGGGTGGAGTCAATGTGGCAAATGCCCGTGGACTTGACGCTACTTTTATTAATATTGCCGGTTTGGCTTTTGTCCAGAATATCGAGGTGGCTTATAGCAATACCATCCTTTATGGCGGCAAGAGCGGTCTGAGCAGTGGTGCTATCATCAACAGCTTCGGTCTTGGTGTGCGTGTGTTCGAGTCCGGTGTGCTGGGTGTCTACATCTTCTCGGCTGGTTTTGGTCAGTTGGATGTTACCACCGAAGGCAGCCCTGAGGCTGGCGACAATGGTACCTTCTCGCCGAGTTATATGAACATCAACGTTTCCTACGCACATAGCTTCACCAATACCATCCACGGCGGTGCTACCGTCAAGATGATTACCGAAACCACCGACAACGTGTCGGGTTCTGGTTTTGCTATCGACGCAGGTATCCAGTATGTTACAGGTGAGAACGATGAGTTGAAGTTTGGTATCTCCCTCAAGAACTGGGGCCCCTCCATGAGTTTTGGCGGTACCGGTCATTCGCTGACCATGACCAACCATGCTGGCAACAACTTCACCGTTGAGACCCGTGCAGCCGAAATCGAGCTTCCCACATGCTTGAATATTGGTCTCTCTTACGACTTTTTGTTCGAGAAGTGGGATCAGCGCATCACATTGGCTGCCGCTTTCACCTCCAACGCCTTCCTGCGCGATAACTATACCCTCGGTTTGGAATACAGCCTGCTCAAGATGTTCCAAATCCGTGCAGGTTATGTTGTGCAGCCGGGTAACTGGACTGGCGATTGGGCCACTGCCAATACTGGTATCAGCGCTGGTGCTTCGGTCGATATTCCTCTCTCGAAGAAGGATTCAAATACCGGAGTTACCCTCGACTACTCCTATCGCACCGCTTCGCCCCTCAAGGGCACCCATGCAATTGGAGCAACTCTGCGCTTCTAAGTATTCGAGCCGAAACAACGAAACATACAAAAATTGGGAAAGGCTTCCGCAAGATAGCCTTTCCTAATTTTTAAACGTCATAAAAATAACAGTAAAAACATGTCAGAAATTAAATATTATAGTGAAGAAGGACTGCAGAAACTGAAGGATGAACTCCATCAGTTGATCGTTTTCGACCGTCCGGCCGCTTCTGCTGCTATCGCTGAAGCACGCGACAAGGGCGACCTCTCGGAAAATGCAGAATACGATGCCGCAAAGGAAGCACAGGGACACCTCGAAGCCCGCATCTCCAAGTTGCAGGACTTGGTGGCCAACGCCCGTCTGCTCGACGAGAGCAAAATCGACACCTCGAAGGTGCTCCTGCTCTCCATTATCACCATCCGCAATACCAAGACTGGTGCTACGCAGAAGTATACCATCGTTCCAGAAAGCGAAGCCAACCTCAAGGAGGCTAAAATCTCTATCACTTCGCCGTTTGCATCTGCATTCTTGGGTCACAAAGTTGGTGATATGGTCGAGGTTAATGTGCCTGCCGGCAAGATGACCTTTGAACTCAAAAAGATTGAACGCTAAAATCTTATACCATTATGGCAAGTATTTTCAGCAAGATTGTGGCAGGCGAGATTCCCTGCTATAAGGTGGCCGAAACCGAGAATTGTCTGGCTTTTCTGGATATCGATCCCATCGTTCGCGGTCATGTGCTCTGCATCCCCAAGAAAGAGGTGGATTATATCTTTGATCTCGACGACGAACTCTTCACCGAGTTGCATCTTTTCAGCCGTCGTGTTGCACGAGGGTTGAAGAAAGTTTGTCCCTGCATCAAAGTCGGTCAGGCTGTGGTTGGAATAGATGTTCCTCATGCCCATATTCACCTTGTGCCGCTCAATAAGCCGGGCGACCTCAGCTTCTCACACCATGTGGAGATGAGTTCCGACAAACTTGCAGCATTGGCAAAAGAGATTGCTGCTGCTATTGAGTAGCAATTATCCTATCGTTTTAGCGATTTTGTCCACATTCATACTTCGGGCGGAAGCGTCGAGAATTTCCTTATACAGGCCTCCTTGGTGGTAGACATCCGCAGGGAGGCCTGATTGTACCACATGGCCTGTATCGAGCACGTAGAGGGCATCGCTGTCGATTATCTGTCCAATATTATGGCTGATAACGATAACTGTACGGCCTTGCTTGATGGCATCAATACTGTTTTTGATTTGCTCGGTGGCGATTGCATCGAGGCTGGCGGTAGGCTCATCGAGGAAGATGATTGGCGGGTCTTTGAGGAACATTCGGGCGATTGCGATACGTTGCTGCTGTCCTCCGCTCAGTTGGGTAGCGTTGCCTTGGAATCCTTCGGGAAGATCCATTACTTGGTCGTAGATATATGCTTTTCGGGCGGCTTCCATCACCTCCTCGTTCGTTGCATCGGGACGTCCGTAGCGGATATTTTCCTCGATGGTGCCGCTGAAAATATGATTCTTTTGAAGTACGAGGCCTATATTCTCGCGAAGCACTTCGGTATCCCATTCCTCAAGAGGTACACCGTCGAGCGTTATGCTGCCGCTATCAGGTGAGTAGAACTTGTCCAGCAGGTTCACGATGGTACTCTTTCCGGCTCCGCTCAATCCCACAAGGGCTGTGGTCTTTCCTGGTTCAATCGCCATCGAGAGGTCGCGTATCGCGTGAGTGCCTCCCGGATAGGTGAATTCAACGTTTTTAAGTTCAAACCGCCCCTGAACTCGCTGCCCGTTGGCTACCGACCACTTCCCGCTCTTCTCCACTTCATCGTCGGCATCCAGCAGGCCGAAAAAGCCCTCTGCATATACCAGAGCGTCGTTCAAATCGTCGTAGATGCGGTGCAGTTGGCGTATCGGCGCGCTAACGTTCGAGAAAAGCATCACGTGGTACATAATCTTACCAATCGACATTCCGGGATAGTCGATAAGCACCAAGTAGGCGGTCAGAATGATGATAAGTACCGTTCCTATCTGCTCCACGAAGGTCTTCAACCCTTCGTATAGGAACGAAATGCGGCGGGTTTGCATTTGCTGGTCGGTACTTTGCTCCTGCAAAGTGGCTTGTTTGGCGGCTTCGAGCCGTTCGCGGTTGAACGACTTGATGACTCCCATACTCTCGATGATGTTCAGTATCCTGTGACTCAGTTGCTGATGGGTACCGAACACTCGGTGGCGCCAGCCTTTCATCCGTCGACCCTGAACGGCGGTAATCCAGAAATAAACCGGAATGATGGCTGTCGCCACAAGGCCGACGTAGACGTTGGCGGCATACATAAGCACGAGAGCCAGCACAGCGCTCGTGAAAAGCGGCAAAATGTCGATAAAGAAATTCTTTACCGTATTGCTCAAACTCATGATGCCGCGATCGATTCGTGTTTGCAATTTGCCTGGTTCGTTGCCTTCTTGGCTGAAGAAAGCCATCCGGAACTGCAGAATTCGGTCAACCACACGCAGCGAGAGGTCGCGACTCACGTTGATGCGAATCTTCTCGCCGAAAATACGTTGTCCGAAAGTGATAAAGGCGGCCAGTACCTCTTTTCCGAGCAGAATGATGCTTATCGTAACCAGTATTTTTGCAGCTGCGCCCCATTCGAAGCCTCCTTCGAGGTGCAGCAGAGCGTTGATAGCGTCTACCGCACGATCGAGCACAACGGCGTTCACCTGTGCCATCAGCGACCCTGCGAAGGTAAGCACAAGCGTCGTAACGAGCAGCCAACGGTAGGGTAGCACGAACGGCAGCAGCCTTCTCAGCAGCCCTCCGATGCCCATCTTCGATTCATTCTCCTTTTTCATATCGAGTGCAAAGATACGAAAAGTTTTTCATATGCGGCTGCTTTCGGTATACTTTCACCCAATCAAGAAGCAACAAACAATCTTCGTCGTCCGAATTTGGTGAGAGTTTAGTCGGACTTAGGACGGACTTAATACGGTGTTATATCGGAGTCAATCAATAAAAATAAGGTAAAGCAAAGAAAAACATTATATAATGAGTTGAAGTTTAGGACCGTGAGAAAAAAATGAAGATGGGGTTATTATTTTTTACATTTTGTTGGGAATTTTTTGTATTTTTGTAGGCTGATTGCTGAGCATACAAATAATATAAAAATAACGTAAAATATTGTAATTATGTACACTAAATTTCAACAGCATCTGCAGAAAGAATTGGCCGACATCGAAGCTGCCGGTCTGTACAAGCGTGAACGCATCATCGAAAGCCCCCAGGGCGCCGAAATTTTGGTGAAGGGCAAGAAGTGCCTCAACTTCTGCGCCAACAACTATCTCGGTCTGGCCGACAATCCCGAGCTTATCGAGGCTGCCAAGAAGGGTATGGATGCCCGCGGCTACGGAATGGCTTCGGTGCGTTTCATCTGCGGTTGCCAGGATTTGCATAAGCAACTCGAAAAGAAAATCGCCGAGTTCTTTGGTACTGAGGACACTATCCTCTATGCCGCCTGTTTCGACGCCAACGGCGGTGTGTTCGAGCCCCTTCTGACCGAAGAGGACGCTATCATCAGCGACGCTCTGAACCACGCTTCCATCATCGACGGTGTGCGTCTCTGCAAGGCTCAGCGCTATCGTTACGCCAATGCCGATATGGCCGACCTCGAAGAGCAGCTGAAAGCCGCTCAGAAGAACCGTTTCCGCATCATCGTTACCGACGGCGTCTTCTCGATGGACGGCAATGTCTGCCCGCTCGACAAGATTTACGAGCTCGCCAACAAGTACGATGCAATGGTGATGGTCGACGAGAGCCACTCGGCCGGCGTGGTCGGAAAGACCGGTCGCGGTGTTACCGAGCGTTACAACCTGCGCGGTAAGATTGAAATCCTCACCGGTACCCTCGGTAAAGCCTTCGGCGGCGCTATGGGCGGTTTCACCACCGGTAAGAAGGAAATCATCGATATGCTGCGTCAGCGCAGCCGTCCCTACCTCTTCTCCAACTCGATGGCTCCCGGCCTCGTGGCCGCAGGTATCCGCATGTTCGAGATGATGAGTGAGACCAACACCCTGCAGGACAAGCTGCACGAGAACACCGATTACTTCCTGCGCCGCATGAAGGAAGAAGGTTTCGACTGCAAGCCCTCGGAGAGCGCCATCTGCGCCGTTATGATCTACGATGCAGCCAAGAGCCAGCAGTATGCCGCCAAGATGCAGGAGGAAGGTATCTTCGTTACCGGATTCTACTATCCTGTGGTACCGAAAGGTCAGGCTCGTATCCGCGTGCAGATTAGCGCCGCACACGAGCATGAGCATCTCGACAAGTGCATCGAGGCCTTCAAGAAGGTCCGTAAGGAAATCGAAGGCTAAAGTTTGAAAACTAAACGATAGGACAACGAGTCAGCGAGTATCTTATGTCGTTGGCTCGTTGTCTTGTAGAAAAGAGGACACTAAGATTCCGCTCGTATGCTCTTTAACACTGTAGAGTTTCTGCTGTTCTTCCCGACGGTAACGCTGCTGTTCTATCTGCTGCCTCATCGTTGGAGGTGGCTTATGCTGCTGGCGGCCAGCTGTTTCTTCTACATGTGGTTTATCCCCAAGTATATACTTATCCTGCTTATAACTATCGCAATCGACTATTCGGCGGGTATCCTTATCGAACGATGGACGGATGCACCGCGACGCAAACGGACGGCGTTGGTTGTGAGTATAGTAAGTACATGTTTGGTTCTCTTTATCTTCAAATATCTTAACTTCTGCAGTGCCAATTTTGTGGCATTGGCTCAACATCTCGGATTGTCGCATCCGAGTCGGGTGCTGAGTATCGCATTGCCTATCGGTTTGTCGTTCCACACGTTCCAGAGTTTGAGTTATGTGATTGAGGTGTATCGCGGAAACCAGCGTGCGGAGCACCATTTCGGCTACTATGCCCTTTACGTGATGTTTTATCCGCAGTTGGTTACCGGCCCTATCGAGCGGCCACAGAATCTTTTGCGCCAGCTCCACGAAGAGAAACATCTCGACTACGACAATGTGGCTAACGGATTAAGGCTAATCCTCTTCGGCTTGTTCCTGAAGATGGTGGTTGCCGATAATCTCGGTGTTTTGGTGGACAAGGTGTATGCTGCACCTGAACTATATGGTCGAGGAGATATATTGCTGTCGATGCTCTTCTACTCGTTTCAGATTTATGGCGACTTCTTCGGTTATTCCAGTATTGCACTCGGGTGCGCGTTAGCTATGGGCTTCACGCTGACCGACAACTTCAAAGCGCCCTATCTGAGCGGCAGCATACAGGAATTCTGGCGGAGGTGGCATATCTCACTCTCCTCGTGGTTCCGCGATTATCTTTATATCCCCCTTGGAGGCAATAGGGTTTCGATTCCGCGATGGGCTTTGAATACGCTTATTGTATTCACGGTGTGCGGTATCTGGCACGGAGCCAACTGGACCTTCATGCTGTGGGGCGCCGCCTACGGGTTGCTGCTGATTGTGGAACGAGGGTTACGGTCGGTACACTTGTTCGACAGAATTCAAGGTAAAGTGGGACGTGTGGTGGTTGCTACTCTCAATGTGTTGAAGACTTTTGTGGTGGTAACGCTCTTGTGGAGTGTCTTTCGAGCCCCTTCGTTCGCAGATTTGGGTAATCTCTACACCGCTCTGATTCGGGGTGGGGGAGAGTGGCATCTCGCTGTCGGTCCCGTTGTATGGGCGGCGTTGGGTGCATTTGTATTGTTGGCTTTCGCGATCCGCCGCTCGCGTTTCGACCGCTGGTGCGGTGCGATGAAGATGCCGCTGCGGTGGGCGATTTATGCTGTTATGTTGTTTGCAATCATTGTGTTCTCGTCGGTAGAGCAGTATCCGTTCATCTATTTCCAGTTCTGAACCATGAGTAGCACAAATCAACATATTATCATCCGTTTGGCTTTAAAGCTATTGTTGGTTGCAGCAATATTGTTGGTTCTTGATGTACTTTACCGCTACACTTTCTATCCCGCCGACCTTGAGAACAATTGCACTCTGATGCAGCGCTCGATGCTGCCGATGGAAGAAGGCGATGATATTGTCTACCTCGGTGAATCGTCGAATCATGCGGTTGCAGATGATGAACCCGACAAGCGCTTTATCAGCGATATGCTTCAGGATTTGCTGCCTGATCACCGGGTGGGTAACCTCGATAAAGATGCCTGTCATGCGGGCGTTTATTATGATATCTTACGCAATATTCCCAAGAATAGTCCTGTGCGCACTGCTGTTGTAACGGTCAATATCCGCTCGTTCAGCACCGAGTGGATCTATTCCGACCTAGAGACGGCGCTCAACAAGGAGCGTGTGATGATGAAGAAGGCACCAGCATTGTACAAACGGATGCTGCTGGCGTTCAAAGGATACACCCATTGGGACGAAGCAGAACGCAGGAAGCTGGTGCGTAAAGAACTCAAACGGCAGAGTTTCACTCCACCTGCAGGATTGCCCTATACTACCGCTGCGCAGTGGGATAAAGCTGTCGCAAAAGCATATACCGAATGTGGGATGTATGAAGTCGATACGGTGGTACTTGCCACTCACTATGTGAAATGTTTCGCCTGTCAGATTGACGAGAACAATCCCCGAATTCGAGATTTTGACCGTATTGTAAAGTTGTGTCGTCAGCGAGGTTGGCATCTGGTGCTTCATATCCTGCCGGATAACGAGGAGCAGATGACGGAGTTGGTAGGTCCTGAGTTGGTCGAATTGGTGCGGAGAAATGGTGCTTTCGTAGAGGAACGGTATAGCGGTATGGGCGTTACTGTGGTGAACAATCAGGGTATTGTTGCCGATGCCGACTTCCGCGATCGCGATTACCCCACCGAGCATTATCGTCAAGCGGGTCGACTGGCAGTAGCAACGGCTATCGGAAATGCAATAGATTAATTTGAAATAACAGATACAAGATAAGAAATTTTTTTGTATTTTTGTAAACTTGAAGACAAGATAGTTACCAATGCAATAGTCTGATGGATTGTGCGTTGGATGTTTTGAAAGATAATATTAAAATCAGATAACAATGAAAAAGATTCTTATTGTCGGTGCGGGCGGACAGATTGGAAGCGAGCTCACACGTAATCTCAGAGACATCTATGGCGACAACAATGTCGTATGCAGCGACCTGCGTCCCCTCAAAGGCGACCCCTACGAGCGCGGTCCGGTGGAGCGTATCGATTCCACCCAGATTATGCAGATTGCCACTGCCGTAAAGCAGTACAATATCGACACTATCTATAACCTCGCCGCTATCCTCAGCGCTACCGCCGAGTTGAATCCCATGCTTGGTTGGAACGTCGGTATCGGAAGTTTGGTGAACTGTCTCGAAGTGGCCCGCCTTTTCGGATGCGCTGTCTTTACCCCCAGCAGCATCGGTGCTTTCGGCCCCAGTACTCCCCACGACAATACCCCGCAGGATACCATCCAACGCCCCAACACCATCTATGGTGTTACCAAGGTTACTGGTGAGCTGCTCTCCGACTACTACTTCACCCGTTTCGGTGTCGACACCCGTTCGGTGCGTTTCCCCGGTCTTATCAGCTGGCAGACTCTTCCTGGTGGCGGTACTACCGACTACGCTGTGGAGATTTACTACGCTGCCGTTAAGGGCGAGAAGTTCGTCTGCCCCTTGAAGAAAGGCACCTATATGGACATGATGTATATGCCCGATGCTCAGAAGGCTATGATTGACATCATGGAGGCTGATCCCAGCAAGCTGGTGCACCGCAACTCGTTCAATGTTACCAGCATGAGTTTCGACCCCGAAATCATCTATGCCGCTATCAAGAAGCACTATCCCAACTTCGAGATGGTTTATGAACCGGAACCCATCAAGCAGGCTATCGCCGACAGTTGGCCCGACAAGATGGACGACTCCTGCGCTCGTAACGAGTGGGGTTGGAACCCGCAGTACGACCTCGATCGTATGACCGAGGATATGATTCTCAACCTCAAAAAGAAACTTCTCTAAGTATTAGCAATAATAGAGGGACAGGACCGTTTGGGTTTTGCCCCTCTTTTTTTGTTCTATCTCTAATATGACCCGGAAGCAATATACTGCACCGCAACTTACGGTGGTGAGTTTCGTCATCGAGCGTGGATTTGCTCTCTCTGCTGGCATAGATGACCCCGAGCAAATAGAAAATGAACTTCTGATGCTGGGTATGATGGAACAAGAGGATTATAACCAGATGGAGACTTTCCAGACCTACAGCTGGTGTGACGATTCGCCCAATAACAGATTCTTTGATTAAGGCACAGGGTCGTATCCCTTACCGCCAAACGGATGGCAGCGTAATATGCGTTTCAATGCCAACCACCCTCCTTTGAAGGGACCGTATTTCTTTATGGCCTCTACTGCATATTGAGAGCAGGTGGGAGTAAAGCGGCAGGTGGGCGGAAAGAGTGGCGAGATGCAGTTGCGGTAAAAGGCAATCAATGCCAGCATTACGCGGCTCAATCCCTTACTCAGCAGGCTGTACGGCTTTTTCATTGGAAATCTCGTTGATGAGTTGCTCCATAAGTTTCCCCATCTTCTGGAAAACCTTATCGTAGGAGAGTAATTCGTTGTGGATATACACAAGTGCGAGTGTGATATGCATCCCGCGTTCCTGCAGTACGGAGTAAAGTTGTGGTTTCAATTGGCGGTAGCACTCGCGGGTGAGCCGTTTCATCCGGTTACGGTCCACCGCATGGTGCAGACGGCGTTTGGGTGCCACAATCAGTACCTGACAAGGAACATCTAGCGTGGGTGTTTCGAGCCAAATAACGCTATAAGGGAACGCCATCGAACGATGACCGTCGGCGTAGAGGCGGTCGATAGTCTTCTGGCTGCAAAGCCTTTCCTCTTTGCTGAAGGTAAGGGCCATCAGTTATTTCTTGTTGCCCTCTTTCTTTGCCTTTTCGGCAGCTTCCTTCTCCTTCTTGGCGCGTTCTGCGGCACGTTCTGCGCGACGGGCGGCAGCTTGTGCCTTCTTCTCCTCCATACGCTGCTTGTAGATTTCCTTGTTGGCAATCACAGGCTTTGCGCGTTTGGGAGCGTTGATGGTGTTGCGGACACCGGTCTTTGTAGTTTCGCTTTTGCGGGTGATAACAGACTCCTGGTCGCGACCGAGAATGTAGTTCTCAATGGCGGTAGCCATCGAAGGGGCAGAATGGGTGGGGGCGCCAATCGAGAGTTTTATACCATGTTCTTTGAGGGCTGCATGGGTCGAGGTACCGAAGGCTGCGATAAGCACGTTGCGTTCCTTGATATCGGGAAAACTCTTGATGAGGCTGCGCACTCCGATGGGCGAGAAGAGGGCTATTATGTCGTATTCGTCAAGATTGAACTTGGTGAGGTCGCGCGGCTGCGAGGTGTACATCGGAGCTTTGGTGTATTTCAGCTTGGCTTTGTCTAGAGCTTTGGTGTATTCGGTTTGTTTCTCGTCCGAACAGGGGAAGAGGAACTTCTCGTCGCGATGCTTGTTCATCACCTCGACGAGGTCGGAGAAGTACTGGTTGCCGTAGAACACTTTGCGTTTACGGTATTGGATGAAATTCTGCAGATAGAGGGCGATAGCCTCAGTCGAGCAGAAATATTTCATGTCTTCGTTCACTGTCTCGCGCAATTCTTTCATCATGCGGAAGAAGTGCTCGATCGAGTTTTTGCTGTTGAAGATTACTGCTGTGTGGTCGGACAGGTGGATACGGGTTTTGCGGAAGTCCGAAGCAGAGATGCCTACTACCTCAAAAAATTTGTAGAAAGTGATGTCAACACCGTGCTTTTGAATCAAATTTTTATATGGAGATTTCTCCAAATCGGCCGGTTTGGGCTGAGAAATTAGGATTTTCTTTACTTTCATCTCGGTCTTAATGTGTTCTCAACTGTCTGTTATTGTGCGATAAAAACCTTTAATGCTATCAAAAACGGTACTATTTCGACGATGCAAAGATAGTAAAAAAGAAATAAACTGAAGCTTTTCGAATTTGTTAAAAAAAGTTTAATTCCCCGAACAAGTCGTATCAGGAACACCAATGCGGTGAGGCTGCCTATTATTATGGCCATCACGTTGGCGATCCCGGGAATGTATACAAGTGCAAAAAGCAAGGGTATGATGGCGGTAGCCAGCAGTAAGTGGTAGGCGTAGTTGCCTATTATGTACGAGTTCATAGCTTGTTTCTGGTTGAACACATCCGCCAGACTGCTCAAAAGCCCGTTGCGGAGCATATATGCTGCCGTAATCGCCAGCACCAACAGCAGGTAGCCAACTATGCCTGTGGAACGCAGCGCCATAAACCAGATGGTCATTCCAAGTGCCGACGAAAGCAGCAACACAGTCAGGAGTAACGCAATTCCGTGTATCAGGCCACGTATCGTTTTGTCGGGCGAGCCGCTTTCGAAGGTGCCTTTCAACAGGTCGGCAAGTTTCAGTTTGTGGTTGCGGTAGTAGATGCAGGTTAGACCGCAAAGCAGCACGATTATTCCGAATACCCAAGCCGGAGTGTCCTGTGGGGGACGTTCCTGAAGGGTGTTGTGCTGCGGGACCAGTTTGTGGTTGGTGAAAAGGCTGCGTCGGTAGACGGTATCCTTAGTGTCGCAGGGGCGGAATATCGAGTCGAGCGGAATGCCGACATTTGCTTCTGCCGCCTCAGGTAGTTCGTACGGCTCATTCACCGAGTAGAAGGGTAGGAGAGTGTCGATGGTATCGTGGAATATGGTGTCGGCTTCGGGCATTTATTGCTTGATTATCTTTTTAACGGTGCCGTTGGCGGCTTTTATCAGGTAAACTCCGGCAGGCAAATGGCGTAGGCTAAGTCTGTAGGGGGTGCCTGTGGCAAGGTGTAACGTAGTTATGTGTCTTCCGAGCATATCGGTCAGTTCGGCTTCGGTTTCACGCTGTGCGGCAATCCAAACCACGTCAACCGTAACGGTGGGGCTTACGCTCATGCTCTCTTCCGCCTCAAAGGTCTCGATGGCCATTGGCTCGGTTGAACCGAAACATCCATAGGCAGCGTCCCACAAGGCCAAAGGCAGTTCCACATCGTCAATCCAGGCACAATCGCTTCCGCTGTTTCCGCTGTCGTCTTTCACATAGCGCCAGAGTAGACGGTGGCTACCAGCCTCAAGCGGATAAGTACAACGGCGCCATCCGGCGTTGCCCGAAAGTTCCATCTTTTTCACTCCGTCGATGCTGAACACCAGCTTGTCGTAATTATGCTCGCTGCTGGTGTGGGCCCAGAAGGCGATGCTGTCGGGTGTGGATACCATGATGTCGAGCCCCAGGTCGGAGGTCTGCCGACCGGCGATGGGAGCAGATCGCATGCTGAAGGAGCCGCTGTGATGCTCGGTGCTGTCGACTATCCACGGGCGCAGTGAGGATACATCCCACGGATAGCAGGATAGACTCTCTTCAAAGCCGTCCTCGCGGCTGCCGGCGGTCATCCACAGGTTGTAATCCTGACGGAAATTACCGCGGGATACAAAGCCCTCTAGATGCAGCTGGCTGATGGTGTCTGGTGTGGTGAATCGGGTGAAGAGCGGCGAATGGAGAGTGGTGATGCGTGTGTTGGAGGGCAATGCTGTGAGGCTTACACTCAGCGTGTCGTAGATACCGTCGACGGCGGTCAGCAACAGGTATTCGGTGTTAGGCTGTATGTGTGGGGCTTCTACGGTGTCGGTGTCGAACAAAGCGAAGCTGAGCGAAGGGGCAATACCGTCGAGCCGCCCATGCAGATGCAGCTCGTCGCAATCCACGAAAGTGGTAGTGCTGTAGGCGTGCAGCAGGCCGCTCCAGCTCCGCTCCCATTTCAGTACCGACATCCCTATATGCATAGGAACTTCTGCATGCGGCATAAGTGTGTCGGCTACCTCAGGGGTGCAGTCGAACACGGCTAGCGTGGTATCGTTGCAGAGCAGCTGCACCGTAACGTCTAGAAAGGTATCTACGCAGAGGTTTTCGAGGGTGAAATCCACCGCTGTGTCCATTACCGTTACGTTGCGGAAGGTAACGGTAGGCGTTTGCGGCATCGAAATATAGGCCGTATCTACTTTAGGCGCGTGTTGCGGCATTGTGAAGGTGAAGACGATGGGCAGCGTGTCCATCGTGCGGTCGAAGGGGAAATGGGTGCTGCGGTTGCCGTCGAGCACGATGGTTCCCAGCAGGTGGTCGCCCTGTATGGCCGACGCAACGGAGCCTCGCGGACCGCTTATCCGTGTGTTGGCGGCTCCCAAGGTGATGCTGTCGGGTACCCAGGTATACAATTCCTGCGGCACACCCAACCAGGGGCGCAGACTTGGGTCGCCCAGCAGGTTGTAGATTTCCCAGTAGAATTTGTCGTAGGGCGAGCCGAAAGCCGTAACGGCCAGGTTGCCTGCAGCCAGCAAGGCTCCCTGGGAGGCGACGTCGCCTCCCAGCCATAGGTCGAAGGCTCCCGGATGCAGGCTGTCGTAGGCTGGCTCGAGGCTGAAGGGGTATTTCGGACCTACAGCCCAGTAGTAATCTTCGTTCCAAAGGGTCGAGTTGGTAGCACCTATCACGCCAATAGCGCCGCCTGCAGGCTTGCGCAGCAGCAGCTCACCGAAGCAGGTTCCGTCGAACGAGTTGCTCAAGCAGCAGTTGTTCACATAGAGCAGCGGCTGTGTGCAATCCAGTGTGTCGATCGAGGCGAAGCTCACCGCGGGATTCGACCAGCCACCGGTGCCGCAGTGGGCCGTATAGTTGATGAAGCTGTTGCCTTGTGCGATATCGTCCAGTATCGCGTCGCGCTGGTCGCCCGATGCGGGGTTGTGGAAGCACAGAGTGTCTATATCTCTGTGGGTCGCCGCAAGGCGTTGTCGCACGTAGTTCACCTGACCGTTCGAGGTGGTCGGTGCGGGATTGCTGTTCTCACGGCCGGCCACCAGCAGGGCGCGTTTCAGCATGTTGGTGTCCAAATCGCGGCACTGCTCGTAACGCAGCGTCTTCTCCACTACGGTGCGCAGCTCGGCGGTGTCGTTCACCGGCCAGCGGCCTATGAGGGCGTCGGGCAGGTAGTCGCCCGTATGCTCGGCATAGTAGAGGTCGGTGATATGGTTGTTGAGTTCGGAGGGGTGGGATGTACCGAGGAACGACTGCAGCTGTGCCACGTCGCCCACCAGCAGCAGATACTTCGGCCAGCGGCCGTCGGCCGACTCCCAGCGGCTCTCTATGAGGGCTTTCACGATATCGCGTTTGTTGGTGTCGGCATAAATCTCCTCCACCTCGTAGCCCTCCTGCTGTTTCCAGCGGACGAAGGGCTGCAATCCGTCGCGGAACTGCTGACGCGACACAATCAGGTAGCGCTCAGGCAGCGTGTTGTCCGCTTCTAGCAGCGGATGCCCCTTCACTTCGAGGGTTGCCCGCAGGGTCTTGCTTTCCATCAGCGAACGCTGCACGGGGTTGTAGGCTATCGGGCGCACTGTGATGCGGTACACCTCGCGGTCGCCCATTGTGCCTATATGTTTCACCTCCAACGGCTCGCCACCGCGGTAGAAGGCATCGGTGTTGTAGGTCTTCGGGTCGGGATGGTAGCCTGGTTCGTCGCCGTCCTTTACCCGCGCTGCGGTAACGGGCGCCAATGGCCACCATTCTTCAATTATTCGTTCGTTTAGTTCCTCCTGCTGCTCGATGTTGCCCAGAGTCAGTCGGCTTCCGCGCGGCAGAGTGATTATTCTGCTTAGAGTCGGCAATGCGGGCTGGCCCACTTCGCCGTTGTTGAGGGTCATCCCGAGCACCTGTATTGTGGTGTAACGGTCGCCGGCAAATTCGCCCCACGAAAAACCCTGCTCGAAACGCACCGAGAGGACTCCGTTTCCCTCGTCAGTTACCTCCAACGAGGCGTTTTTGCCCCATTGTGCAACAGCGGCGGAAAATGGCAAAAGCCATACAACCAGCATTATCAGTCCCCGTATGCGCATGTGTGTATTATTATTTAGCGCTGCAAAATTACACATTTTTTCCAATCTACCAAAACACTTGTTATGGGGCGTCGCCATACATGGAGGTAACATTTTTTTGTTAAAAACATATATTCACCTACTATTCTTTTACTCATGTAATTGTATACTAGTAGATGAGTAAGAGATGAGTAAGAGTTGAGTAAGAGATGCTCTATCTTATGTATTGATTTACAGTACGTTGAAAAATGACATTTTTGAGCCATTTTTCGGAAAGGAATGTTAAATAGATGTTAAAATTCCGGGAGCATGTATACTTTTTGCAATTTTGTGGTTATTAGGTATATATAGTTGAAAAAGTATGAAAAGGACGGTATTACTGATAATGTCGCTCTTGATTGTGGCAGGATGGCTGACGGCACAGCCGCGCGACCGCCGCGTCGACCTCAATGTGAGATGTTCGGAGCATGATGGCATCTCGTCGACAGGTTCGATATGGAAGGTTACCCGTTGCGGCGAGGTATACAATGCCGACAGCATCGGAACCTCGTGGCACCTGCTTAGTGCCGAGGCGGAGGGAGCTTTCAATAACGAGCCCACTATGGACCGTGTGGCCCCATTCGGCGACCATACCGCTGTCGTGGCTGGCTTCTTGCCCGACAAGGGTGTGAGGTCTTACAATTTCGTTATGCGCACCACCGACGGAGGACGCACGTGGGACACTGTGCAGTTCGGACGAGGGAGTCATTGGATCGACGGTTTCTGCTACCATCCTGATGGCCGCCTATGGATGGGCTCCAACAATGGTATATTGACATTCAGCGCCGACAGCGGCCGCACCTTCACCGTGCTGCGCGACAGCGCGTTCGAAACCAAACAGGGGATTGACGATATCTATATGGTTACCGCCGACAGTGGCTGGATTGCCGGTCACGGAAACCGCATCTATTCCACCCACGACAACTGGCGCACCTGGCACCGTTGGCCCACACCGCTCGACCAAGGCTTGTACAAAGTAACCAATCCTCATGACCAGTATTGGGTTACGCGCGTGCGCCCCTGGAAGGGTTATTTGCTCGCCATCGAGGCTGGCATGAGATTCATCACGCCCTTGGGCGACAGCCTGCATTGGCAACCAATCTGGCAACCCCTTTACGACTTCGAGGTTGACACCGTCTCGGGCAACCTATGGGCCATCAACGACAGTAGTCAGTTGCTATATATCGAGGATATGGAACACCAGCGGGTCGTGCGGGAAAAGCTTTCGGGCAGAGACCGTATCTGCGGCATCCTCGACGGGCGTGTCTATCTCGACACCCCGTCGGGCGTGGTGCGTATAGCTCTCGACGGGCAGGCCGACACCTGCGGCCTCTTCACCGAGGACATGACCCTCGAAGAGAAATTCGACGAAACCATCGGCGAGTGGGGCAAGTATGGAATGGAACTGCTGCCCACATTCAGTCATGGCGGCCGTCTCTGGCGCTCGGATGGAAAGAGTATCTACCTTCAGGATGCTTTGGGGTGGTATCGTATAGCCAAGCCGCTAGGTGTAAGGAATATATGCCCCGACCCCGACCGCAGCGACCGTGTGGTTATCCTGCGCTACGACGGGCAGAACTACAGCGTTGACACCGCCGGACACGTTGAGCCCTACACCTACAGCCAGCCGCTGGCAACCTTTGTCAGTAGCGGATTGCAAAGCATTTTGATAAATACCTATGAGGGCGGCTGCTTCCACTATAACGAACATATCGTTGGCTATACGCGCCAGGGAGACCAACTGCGCGAAACCGAGAATACTGTCGACAGCAACCGTTGGGTGGTACGTTCTTTCCATGCCGACAGTTTGGAGCATATTCTGCTACGTCTCGGCAGCCAATACAGTGTCTTCCCCACGCCGTGCGATTTCGGCCTCGAGGAGGGCGACGCAGACTTGGAGAAAGTGTTTTTCGACAGGCAAGGCGGCTGCACCAGCTACAGCGGCTACCGCATCACCCTTGTCAACCGCAATGGCGACACAATCAAAGTCTCGGGCTCCAGCTCCATCGATTGTGGTGAATACTTCCCGTGGATGCTCCCAATGACATTCGACGGTGCCGGAACGGCCTTCGTTACCTACCAGCCCATGCTCTGGCAGGCCATGCTTCCGATGATGCCCATAGGCATGAGGAACCGCAGTTTCTTGTCAAACAGCAGCCTTGTTGACATCCGCCCTGGCGACCTGCTCTTCTTCAGCGATGGCAAGGGGATGGGACGCGCCATCAAGGAAAGTACGGGACATTACACCCATGTGGCTATCGTCGAGAGCGTGGGCGACACGATATGGATAATCGACGCCACTCCGGAAGAGGGAGTCGCACGGAGGCCCCTGCGCTACCATCGCGGTTTCTTTCCCGATGTCTACCGCCTGAAGGCGGATATTCCGAATGCCGATATGGAATTGGTGCTCAATCGCGCCCGCTCGTTCATCGGCCAGCCCTACGACGACGCTTTCCTGCCGGATAACGGCGCAATGTATTGCTCAGAACTAGTTTACGAATGTTTCCTCGACGAGTTCCATTCGGGTAACTATCCCGGCAATCACCTTTTCGAGGCTAAGCCTATGAACTGGCGCAACGCCAAAGGCAAACTGCCGCGCTACTGGAAGAAACACTTCAGGAAACTCCGGATGAAAGTCCCCGAAGGGATGCCGGGCACCAACCCCACCGACCTCTCTCGGTCGCCGTTGCTACGCAAACTCTAAATTATCACTGGAAATCTCTCTTTCTGAAAGGCATTATCCATCCTTGCCAACGAGAGGTATACTCGCCATGGAGGTACCACACCCGCCATGGCCGTATGCTCATCAAGTATTGTTTGAACTCCCTGACCAACGCATCGGTCAACTCCGGCATCAGGTTGCTCTTATAATTACTATACTTAACCTCCACTTCGACATCGGTCATATTGCCGAGTGAGTCGACAACCCCTCTGCTTACATATATGCCTATAACACTCAATGTGTCGAACACATGATATTTTTCAATCACCGGAAGGAAGCCTTTCTTGAATTCATACCATTTTTCCGAGGGAGCTTCCTCGTCAAAGTAGAAACCGTCGACGACCATACGGTTGCGGTATAGTGTCCGTCCGACAACACGCCCTTCCTTCACCTCAAGCATCACCTCTGTCTCGTAGTGTCGGTTCCAACCCGTGTGCTCATAGAGTATCCTCTTCCCTTGCGTCAGCCGTATCGTGCCGGTGAGCCATGTGGCCACAATCTTGCCGTCGTGGTAATAGTTGCCAAACACCTCGCGCATCGTTTCCATCGACAGAGACATCTCATAGTCTTTCATGTATGGGGAGTCTTCATAGACCGTACACACGATGCTGTCGAGCACCAGCCACTCGCCGTCGAGGCTCCAGCAGCCAACAAAGCGATCCCAGTTACCGGTTGATTCCTGTACGTGCTCCGGCAATCGAGCCTGTAGGTTGACATAAAGTATTGAATCTGCCCCCACAGGGCGCCCCATCAGCCACCATCGCTGACCGTCAATGTAAACAATGTCGCTCGCCTGCCCCGTGGCGAACACCATCATCGGGGCCAACGCCATTGACAAAAAAAGAAGCAACCGTTTCATTTCTCAGTAATTGTCGTGCGGCATATTCCGATAGTCGTCGAAGAGCTGCAGGCAGGCGTCGCGGTCCACCTCGGTAAGGTAGTCACCCAAGCGGTCGCGCCCTTGGAAGAGGTCGTTGAACTTGCCATCGCGGAAGCCGATAATGGCGTTGTCGCCGATGGTGCATCCGTAATACACCCTGCGGATATTGGCCCACATGCAGGCACAGAGGCACATGTGGCACGGCTCGCCGGTGGTGTAGATATCGCAGCCCGTTAGGTCGTATGTCCCCAGCCGGCGGCAGGCATCGCGTATGGCCTCCACTTCGCCATGGGCAGTGGGGTCGTTCTTGCCTAGCACGCGGTTATGGCCGAAGCCTACGGCCTTGCCGTCTTTCACCACCACCGACCCGAAGGGACCGCCGTCGTGGTGCTCGATACCCGTCCTAGCCTCGTCGATGGCCAGCTGCATGAATCTGTCCTTCGCAGCCATGGCTTACTGGTTGGCGTACTGCTGCACTTCGTCGTGGAAGAATTCGAGCTGGATGCCAGCCTGGCGGAAGAGTTCCTCACTCTCGGCACCGGCGTGGTATTTGCGCTCGCAGACCACGCGTTTGATGCCGCAGTTGATGATAAGCATAGCGCATGTGCGGCAGGGAGTCATACGGCAGTAGAGGGTGGCTCCGTCGAGGGCGATACCGCGGCGGGCCGCCTGGCAGATGGCGTTCTGCTCGGCATGGACGGTGCGCACGCAGTGGGTGGAGATATGCCCGTCGGCGTCGATGGTTTTGCGGAAGAGGTGGCCCACCTCGTCGCAATGGGGCAATCCCGAAGGGGAACCGACATATCCGGTTACGAGCAGTTGCTTGTCCTTCACGATGACGCATCCCGAACGGCCGCGGTCGCAGGTGGCGCGCCGGGCGGCGGCATTGGCCAGCTCCATGAAGTATTCGTCCCACGAAGGGCGGCGGTAGGTTATCTGACCCAGCACTTCCTCCACCTGCCGGTTGAGGTCATCGATGGTGCCGCCGTTGTCGAAACGGAAGTCGGCTTGGTCGATGCAGTAGCGGAGGTTCTGCTTGTTGGGGTCGTCGTTGTCCATCTCGCGCTGCTCGTTGCTGAGGAAGGTGGCGTAGTCGATATGGTCGGTCTCGCTTCCGCGGAGGACGGCCCTTTCATAGCGCACTTTGGGGTCGGCGTCGACGGCGAAGAGGTAGAAGTTGGGCTTTCCGCGCAGAGCCTGTACCTCGCCGGGAGTGCGCACACTCTCGATGATGCAGTTGCATCCTGAAGCGGAGGCCTGCTCGTAGAGCTGCTCCACAATCCACGAGGGCGAGTGTTGTGCCCGCAGGTCGTTGCCTACGGCGGTCATCGTATCGCGGTTCACCTCCAGCCCGCGCCGGTTGATTTCCTCGATGAGGAAGGCGCGCACCGAATAGTGCACAAAACCGCGGTTCTTTACCAAATAGTCGACGATGGTACCCTTGCCGGCACCCAATGTTCCTGTTATGCCTATGGTGATCATACCTTGTATTTGTATTCGAGTTTGGCAAGCTCCTCGTTGGCTTTGACGATTTTCTTCTTGAGACCTGCCTTGTAGGCGGTGAGTTTCTGCATCATGGCGTCGTCGGCGAGAGCCATCATCTGCATGGCGAGGATGGCGGCGTTCTGGGCGCCGTTGATGGCGACGGTGGCCACGGGGATTCCCGGAGGCATCTGGAGTATGGCGAGGGTGGCGTCCATTCCCTCGAGGCACGAGCCTTTGATGGGCACTCCGATGACGGGCAGCGGCGTTTCGGCGGCAATGACTCCCGGAAGGGCGGCGGCCATTCCGGCACCGGCTATGATGACCTTGATACCGCGCCCCTGAGCGTTGCGGGCGAAGTCGGAGACCTCGGCGGGAGTGCGGTGGGCGGAGAGGGCGTTCACCTCGAACGGTATCTCCATCTCCTCGAAGAACTGGCAGGCTTTCTCCATGACCGGTAGGTCGGAGGTGGAGCCCATGATGATGCTTACGATAGGTTTCATTGGTTGACGTTTTGTTGTTAAAACGTCAAGTTGTGGTTTTTATTGTATTGAAGTCCATAATAAAAAGATACTTGTTGGCGTTATTACCTTTATGTTTAAGCATTTGACATTGCTTCTTGCATTACTGGCACTATTGATACAGGCTTCTAATGGGCAGACGGGGCTTATAATCAGCGAGCTGCTCTATCAACCGCGAAGCGGTGAGGCCGAGTATGTGGAGCTATATAACGATTCGGGGACGGAGATAGACCTCGCCGGATATCATATCGTGCGGGTGCTGCACGATACGCTCACTACCCACTATCCGCTGCCGTCGTTTAGCGTTGCGCCGCACGACTATGTGGTGCTGACCAAAGATGTGGCTTCTGTTGTTGCGAATTATGATGTGCGGTATGTCGGCAAGTTGGTTGAATGCAACCTGCCAGCCTATCCCAACGGCGGCGGTTCGGTGGTGCTGGCGACGGTAGATAGTGTGATTGTGGAGCGTTTCGACTACGATCCCGATATGCACAGCCCGATGCTGCACGACAAAGCGGGGGTCTCGCTCGAGCGCAGGAGCTTTGCCCGCGATGTCAACGAGGCTGGCAACTGGTTCTCCGCCTCGTCGGTGGCGGGATATGGCACTCCCGGTTACGAGAACTCGCAGAGCAACGAATGGCTCGTTAGGGAGTTGGCGTTCGACTTCTCATCGGAGCTTGTGTCGCCCGACGGCGATGAATATCAGGATGTCTTGAAGGTGGAATACAGCATGGAACGTGGCGATTTGATGGCCGATGCGGCGGTGTTCGACGCGGCAGGGGCGCGTGTAGCGCGCTTGCTCAATGGGGTGCTGCTAGGTACGCACGGAATTTTCGAATGGGATGCACTCGGAGTGCCGCAGGGACGATATCTGTTGATGATTACGGTATACGATCGTGGCGGCACGCGTCAGGTAATACGCCGCTCGGTGGCAGTTGTCCGTTGATCAACGCACAGCCAGACGGGCTGAGGTACCGTAAATCTTTTGTAACAAAGCTTCGATAAACCGCTGCTTTCCGGCATCGGCGGGGGTAAGGCTGCGGTCGACGCAGTCGTAGGTGCTGATACCGTCGGGGGTGAAGAGGTTGAGCCCGTTCTTGTAGGCATGCATTGCGAAGGGCGGATGCGAGGCATATGTGGGGCTCAGAATATTGCGGCTGAACACTAGCGACGAAGCGTCGACACCTATCTGTGCCAGCAGGGTGGCCACCATGTCGCTCTGATTCATAAGGATATCGATGTCGCGTGCTTCTCGTATGGCTCCGCCGACCCATATGAGCGGTATGCGGGCTACTTCGGGGTTGCTGGATGAACTATAGTTGCCGAAAGTAACGCCGTGGTCAGGCACGATGACGATAAGCAGACTGTCCCAGAGGGGCAGGGTTCGGAGGCTGTCGACGAAGGCGCCGATGCATGAGTCGGTATAGGCGAAAGCATTCTGCTTCTGGTCGGCCAGTCGGTGGAAAGGCACATCCCACGGTTCATGGCTGCTGAGGGTCTGGTTTACGGCGAGGAACGGGCGATCCTGCGGAAGGGTGTAGGGGCGCAGCAGAATGCCGTCGGGCACACCCCACGAGGTGGTAGCTTCGGAGGCGGGGAACCAGAAGTCGCCGCGCACGTCGGCGAAGCCGGTTTCGGTCAGGTAGAGCCGCTTGTTGGTGAAGTTGATGTCGCCGCCATAGGTGTAGCAGGTGTGGTAGCCTTCATTGGCCAGTGTGGCGGCAATCGACGGCAGATGGCGGCAGAGGTCGGTGCGCTTCATCAGCGAGGCGGTAGGGAGTCCCTGCCAGCCGCTGAAGATAGACACTAGGCCGCGGTCGGTGCGGAAGTTGTTGGCAATGCAGTTGGAGAAGTTAACCCCCTCGCGGGCCAGAGCCAACAGGCGGGGCCCTACGCTGTCGTTCATAACCATACCGCTACCGCCGCTTTCCCATACGATAATGAGCACGTTGGGACGTTCCATGCGCAGCAGGGTATCGGTGATGCGTCCGTCGGGGGCGAAGCGGTCGCCGAGAATGGCTTCAACTTCGGATTCTTCGAAGCTGTTGTACTCGGCTCCAAGGTCCTGAGCCTTGAAGAGCGAGTGCATCATGTTGAAGGTCGGGTTGAGGGCGGCGTGGTTGCAGAAGGGGTATTTCGAGAAATAGGCGAACGAGGGGTTGGCGGTTGATTCGCTCACTCCTCCGCGCATACCTAGGAATATCAGCGCTAGGATGGGTAGCATTAGCAGGCACTGCCACCTTGAGCGAGGAGCGTTGAACCGCTTGGGTGAAGCGTGCCGCAGGCGACGTAGATAGTGCCACACGACTATGGCGACGACTATTATTACCGCCACTGAGGCCCACCAAGGAAGGCTGGCGAGCATCTCCTTGGGGTTGGTGGCATACATAAGGTCGTTGGCGTCGAGTTTGGCTCCCCAAAAGAAATAGAGCACCGTGTCGGCAACGAATATCATACCCATGACGATTGCCACGAGAACAAAGTAGGGCATAACAACTTTGCGGTAGGCGAAGTGGTGGAAGAAATAGCTGATGAAAACTACGATGGTGGGCACCACCAGCAGGTAGCAGGCCATCACGATGTCGAGTCGCAGACCATGCCAAAGTGCCGCGAGACAAGAAACGAAAGGTGCGCCGTTGGCCATGCCTATGTTCACCAGCATGAAGACAATCTTCTGGGTAACAAAAACGAGGACTAGCGTCAGGAAAAGCCTGGCGAGTGTCGGCACACGCATGTTTAGAGCCTTCATCAGCGGATTATTGTTTGTCGCCGTCGAGTTGGCAATAGACAGAGTTGTTGCTGAGGAATTCGGGCACTATCGACTTCATCTTGCCCACAATCTTCATGTCGTCCATACCTTCGAGGATATCCCACAACTCGTTGTATTCGCGGTCGATGGCGTCGAGCGGGTAGCGGCGCACTTGGGCGCGCATAATCTTCGGGTGATAGGTGGGGATGGTGTTCTCCTTGGTGGCCAGCAGTTCTTCGTAGAGTTTCTCACCAGGACGCAGGCCGATTTCCTTGATTTCGATACCTTGCAGACCACTGAGCTGTATCATCTTGCGGGCCATATCGTAGATCTTGACGGGTTTGCCCATGTCGAACACGAAGATATCGCCACCTTCGCCCATAGCTCCAGCCTCGAGCACCAAGTTACAGGCCTCAGGGATGGTCATGAAGTAGCGAATGATATCGCGGTGGGTAACGGTGAGCGGGCCACCGGCAGCAAGTTGCTTCTTGAAAAGCGGGATTACCGAGCCGTTGCTGCCCAGCACGTTTCCGAAACGGGTGGTAACGAAGTGGGTGGTATCGGTAGAGCGGCTCTGGATATAGATTTCTGCCATACGCTTGGTGGCGCCCATAACGTTGGTGGGGTTCACCGCTTTGTCGGTGCTGATCATGACGAACTTCTGCACACCGTATTTAATGGCGAGATCGGCCAGGTTACGGGTACCGAACACATTGACGTATACTGCTTCGTAGGGGTTTTCCTCCATGAAGGGGACATGCTTGTAGGCGGCTGCGTGATAGACCAGCTGCGGACGGTACATCTCGAACACCTCCTCCATGCGGGGACGGTCTTTGACATTGGCGATGACGAACTCCATTCGGTCGAGGTGGTCTTTGAAGGTGTTCTTCAGTTCGAACTGGAGGTCGTACATTGGGCTTTCGGCTTGGTCGAGCATGATGACCTTCTTGGGCTGGTACTGTATCAGCTGACGGCATATCTCGGAACCGATGGAACCGGCGGCGCCTGTAACAAGCACCACCTTGTCAACCACTTCGCGAACGATGTTCACGTTGTCGAGTCGTATGCTTTCGCGTTCGAGGAGGTCCTCAATCTTGATATCTTGAATCTGGTTAGACGAGAAGCTGCCGTTGAGCCAGTTGCTTACATGCGGAACGGCTTTGACGGTCAGACCTAGGTCGAGGGCCTTATTGGTGATAGCCTGCTTGTGGAGGACGCGGATGGAGGGGATTGCAATGATGAGTTGCGTTACCTTCTTGCTTTCGATGAACTTGGGTATCAGTACTGAACGGGCACGCATCACCGGTACGCCGTTGAGTTGCTGGTTCACCTTCGACATATCGTCGTCGATAAAGGCGACTACATGATATTCCTTGGTCTGGTCCTGATGCAGCGCGTTGTAGGTGAGCAATCCAGCGGCACCGGCGCCATAAATAACCACGTTGGTGGTGTTGCGGCGGCGACGGAAGAAGTCGTTATAGATGCGTTGCATGAACAGTCTCACGACAATCATCATCATGCCCAACAGCAGGTAGAGCGTCATTGATTCGCGGTAGGAGAGCAGGTACTTGCCCGGAATCAGTGGCGGACGCAGCTGGTTGTTGAGGATGTTTACGACCCAGAATATCGTTACAGGGCCTATGGTGGCAATCAATATCTTGTAGATATCGCTCATGCCAGCGTGACGTATGATGCCTTTGTACGAACCTGTAACAAAGAAGAATATCAGCGTCAGCATGCCCGAAAGCACAAGCTTGATAAATGTGCCGCGCAGGCTTAAGCCTTGGAATCCGCCACCGCGGAAGGCTTCCATCAACAGGAAGGCGATGAAGAACAGCGCAATGTCGATCATCAGTACAATCCATTGTGGAATTGTGGAGTGGCGGTATTTCTTGATGAGCCAGAAAGATAGTTTTTTAAACATAGGCTAATCTGTTTATTCTTTATATTTGGTTTGCGATGTTTTCTATTTCTTCGTCGGTAAGATAGGGGTGCATGGGGAGCGAGAGGACGGTCTTGGTGAGTTGCACGGCGTTGGGGCAGGGCTCTTGACAGAGGTGGGAGAAGGCGGTCTGCTGGCTCATGGTGCGGGGGTAGTAGACCATAGACGGGATTCCAGCAGCCTTTAGTTTGGCTTGTAGGGCATCACGATTGTCGGTTTGGATGGTGTATTGTGCCCATGAGGAGATGTATCCTTCGGGTATCACAGGTGTTTTCACCTTTCCCTGAAGCAACTCGGTGTATTTTTGTGCCACACGGTTCACAGCCTCCAATTCTTCGTCGAAATGACGGAATTTCACTTGTAGTACTGCGGCTTGGAGAGTATCTAGGCGCGAGTTGAGACCGAGGCGGACATTGTCGTATTTGTCGGTACCTTTGCCATGTACACGCAATGAACGTAGCAGCGAGGCCCAGTCGTCGTTGTCGGTGAAGATGGCACCACCGTCGCCGTAACAACCCAGAGGTTTGGCTGGGAAGAAAGAGGTGGTGGATATGTCGCCGAAGGAGCAGGCTCGTTGGCCGTTAATGCTACCGCCGAACCCTTGTGCACCGTCCTCGATAAGGTCTAGACAAAAACCGCTGCAAAGTTCGTGGAGTTGTTGATAATCGGCTGGTTGTCCGAAGAGGTCTACTGCAATGACTGCTCTAGGGTGCAGGTCGCTTTGTTCGATTAAGTTGTAGTACTTATCGTTGAGGTCGTCAATGTCAATATTATATGTCTCTTTGTTCACATCGACAAATATCGGTGTGGCGCCTACCATTGCTATTGTCTCGGCGGATGCGAAGAAGGTATAGTCGGGCACAAAGACGGCGTCTCCGTGACCGATGCCAAGTGCAATCAAGGCAAGTGATAGTGCGTCGGTACCGTTGGCACAAGTAATGCAGTGCTTCACGCCTACATAATCGGCTAGCTGTTTCTCCAGTTCCGCTACCTGCGGTCCCATGATATAAGCTCCGCTACGGGCGGCAGTGAGCAGTGCTTCGTCCATCTCGGTACGCATAGCCTCGTATTGTCTATGTAAGTCGCGGAACTGCATATTATTCTTCCACTTTTCCAATTATCTTCGCCGGTACTCCAGCCACAATTGCATAATCTGGTACATCTTTGGTTACCACAGCACCGGCACCGACTAAGGCTCGACGACCTACGGTGTGGCCGCATACGATGGTGCAGTTGGCCCCCAGTGAAGCCCCTTCGCGAATCAATGTGCGTTCATATTTCCCGTTGACAGAGTGGTCGGCCCTAGGCATTAGCACATTGGTGAAGACGCAACTGGGACCGAGGAAGACGTTGTCCTCAATCTCCACGCCTTCGTATACCGACACATTGTTCTGTATTCGTACGCCGTTGCCAATCTTGACATTGGGACCGATATTTACGTTCTGCCCCAGTGAGCAGTTTTCACCGAGGACGGCACCTTTCTGGATGTGGCAGAAATGCCACACCTTGGTTCCGACGCCGATTTGCACGCCTTCGTCCACGTAGGAACTATCGTGTATGAACGTTTCGTTTACCATCCGAATGGGTGCGGTGTTAATGGATATTTTGCCATGGGGTGATACTCGCCCTTGAGACCGATAGGTTCAGCATGGCGGATGTTATATACTGTCTGGATGCAGGGTTTTGCCTCGCTGATACGAAAGCCGCGTCCTGCAAGAATTTCTTCGTAGGAACGGGTATGCAGGTCGGTGAATCCTTGACTGAATTCGAATTCTTGACCATTTACCATTATGCAGCGGTAGCTCCCCGTATGCCCTTCGGGCAGGTGGTCGCCGTTGATGCTGAGGAAATAGCGTACACGGGCCTGTTTCAGTTCAAGATAACCAGCCACACGATCGTGACTGCTGATATGTACGATATTCTTCTGGACAGGGCCGAACACCCACTGTAGCATGTCGTAGAAATGCACGCCTATGTTGGTGGCCACTCCGCCACTCTTCTGGATATTGCCTTTCCATGAAGCATAGTACCAATAGCCGCGAGGGGTAATGTAGGTGAGGTCTACGTCGTAGACCTTGTCTTTCGGTCCCTCAGATATCTCTTTCTTCAGCTTTACTACTGACGGATGCAGACGTAGCTGGAAGATGGTGTATGCTTTGTGGCCGGATTCTTGCTCAATCTGTTCCAGAGCATCGATATTCCAAGGACTTAGCACTACCGGTTTTTCACATATCACATCGCATCCCAGTCGTAAACCGTAGCGTGTGTGTGCGTCGTGCAAATAGTTGGGCGAGCAAACGGTAAGATAGTCGATTTTGTTGCCTTGCGATTTGAACCAGTTGTTGTGGCGGTCGAATAGTTCCTGTTCGGTAAAGAAGGATGCCTTCGGAAAGTAACTGTCGATGATGCCGACAGAGTCGTTCTTGTCGTAAGCAGCAACGAGGTCGTTGCCTGTCTCGCGGATAGCTTTCAGGTGGCGGGGGGCGATATATCCGCCTACTCCTATGAGTGCGAAGTTCTTCATTTCGTTATATTGGCGAGGCATCGCTCTAGGGCTTCTGTCCAGTAGGGTACCTCTTGATGGAATGTTTCTTTGAATTTAGTTTTGTCGAGCACCGAGTAGGACGGACGTTTCACCGGGGAAGGATACTCGTTGCTATGACAGGGAAAGATGCGGCAGGCGGTATGTCCGCTTTGGCGTGCAATCTCTTTGGTGAAATCGTACCAGCTGCAAACTCCTTCATTGGCGAAGTTGTAGATACCGTCGTGCTGAAGATATTCACCACCTTCTACTATGGTGAAGACGGCTTTTGCTAAATCGCCAGCGTATGTAGGTGTTCCCACTTGGTCGAACACTACTCTCAGTTCTGGCTTTTCTTCCGTAAGCCGCAACATGGTAAGCAGAAAGTTCTTGCCATATTCGCTGTAGAGCCACGAGGTGCGGAATATCAAATGGTGACAAGCATCGGCAGCCTGCTCGCCGGTAAGTTTAGTGCGGCCATAGGCACCGGTAGGATTGGGTGCCATGTCTTCGGTGCAAGGGGTATTGTAGAGGGTGCCGCCGAAGACATAGTCGGTGGAGAAGTGGATAAGGATACCGCCGACTTCCTTCATGGCTTCGGCCATATAGCCCACTGCGTCGCCGTTGATACGGCGTGCAGTTGGTTCGTCGCTTTCGGCCTTGTCGACATTGGTATAAGCGGCACAGTTGATTATAAGCTTGATGTTGTTGCAATTCACAAAGGCTTTCACGCAGTCGCGGTCGGTGATATCAAGCTCCTCTACGTCGGTAAAAAACCACGTGTGGTTGGATTGTGGGGCGAGAAGTTGGAAGTGCTGCCCCAGTTGTCCGTTGGCACCAGTAAGTAGGATATTCATACCTTGGTGAATGGGGTTTTAAAGTCTGTGAAGTTGGGGTGATGCCGGTCTTTCTCGGAGAGGAGAACATCCGCAGGGTTGAGTTTCCAGTCAATTGCTAATGTCGGGTCGTTCCAGGCGATTGCTCCTTCGGCTTCGGGATGGTAGTAATTGTCGCATTTGTATTGGAAGATGGCAGTATCGCTAAGTACGGCGAATCCGTGGGCGAATCCTTTGGGCAGGAAGAACTGGCGTTTATTCTCAGCTGAGAGCTCCACGGCTACATGGTGGCCGTAGGTGGGGCTTCCTTCGCGGATATCAACGGCTACGTCGAGCACCCGTCCTTCGACCACACGCACCAGTTTCGACTGGGCGTAGGGCGGAAGTTGGAAATGCAACCCACGCACTACTCCGTGGGACGAACGGCTTTCGTTGTCCTGCACAAAGGTAACGTCAATCCCTGTCTGCTCCTTGAAGTCGCGAACATTGAAACTTTCGAAGAAATAGCCTCGTGCGTCGCCGAATACGCGCGGTTCAACAATCAATACTCCTTCTATGTCGGTTTTTAGTATGTTCATATTAGTTTTAGTAGGTATTGGCCGTATTGGTTCTTAATCATCGGTTGAGCCAGACGGCGCATATCGTCGGCGGTAAGCCAGCCGTTCTCATAGGCAATGCTTTCCAGGCAGGCCACTTTCAGTCCTTGGCGTTTCTCGATAACTTCGATGAATGTGGAAGCTTCTGCCAGCGAGTCGTGAGTACCGGTGTCGAGCCAAGCGAATCCGCGTCCCATGAGTTGGACATTCAGTTCGCCATCTTGGAGGAAAGCTTGATTCACCGAAGTGATTTCCAGTTCGCCGCGGGCGCTGGGTTTGATGCTCTTGGCTACCTTTATCACTTTGTTGGGGTAGAAATAGAGACCCACGACGGCATAGTTCGATTTGGGCTCCTTGGGTTTCTCTTCGATGCTGAGCACGCGACCCTCTTTGTCGAACTCTGCCACACCATAGCGTTCGGGGTCGGCTACCCAGTAGCCGAAGACTGTGGCTTTGTTCAACTCGTTGACATTGTATACCGCTTGGCGAAGCATATTGCTAAGACCGTTTCCGTGGAAGATATTGTCGCCCAGCACAAGGCATACCGAATCGTCGCCGATGAACTCTTCGCCGATGATGAAGGCTTGAGCTAGACCGTCGGGTGAAGGCTGTTCGGCATAGCTGAAGTGTACGCCGAAGTCGCTCCCGTCACCGAGCAGACGCTTGAAAGCCGGCAGGTCGAAGGGGGTGGAGATGATGAGGATGTCGCGTATGCCGGCAAGCATCAACACGCTGATGGGGTAGTATACCATCGGCTTGTCGTAGATGGGGAGCAGTTGCTTGCTTACCCCTTTCGTTATAGGGTAAAGGCGGGTGCCGGAGCCTCCCGCCAATACTATTCCTTTCATTTTATGTTGTCTTGGTTTATGTTACTCGTTGGTTGCATCGCTTTCTTCGCCATAGCCGTAACCATAGCCGTAGCCATAACCATATCCGTAACCGTAGCCATAACCATATCCGTAACCGTAGCCATAACCATAGCCACCGTAGCGTTTCTTGATCAGAGGTACGTCGGTGAGGACTGCAGCCATGTTCTTGAAGCGTTTCTTCTGCGCCATCTCTTCGATGAACGGCAGCGAACTCTTATTGAGGCGACCAACACGCATGATGTAGGTGGTAAGGTCGGCCACTCGGTTGATAATAGCGGCGTCGGCCACAATCTGTGCGGGCGTGGAGTCGAAGATGATATAGTCGTACTTAGTGCGCAGATAGTCGACCAGTTTGTCAAGCTTATCGCCCATAAGCAGCTGTGTGGCGTTAGGCGGAGTCTTCTCGCAGACGATGTAGTCGAGGTGGTCGGACGTCTCGCTATGCGAGATATACTTCGAGAAGTCGCCGTCCTGGTCGAGCAGATAGTGGATAAGACCCATACGGTTGTGGCGGTCGATGGTCTTCGAAAGGCTGCGTTTGCGCAGGTCGAAGTCGATCAGTATGGTGCGCTTGCCCACATAAGCCAGCGAAAGGGCCAGGTTCAGAGCTGTGTACGACTTACCTTCACCGGGAGTGGTGGATACCGTCTGGATGACCTTCTCGCCTTCCTTGAGGAAGAACGGAATGTTGGAGTGCAGCAGACGGAAGGCTTCGGTAACCACATCGGTGCCGTTGGCGGTAACGATAATCTCGTCGTTGACGCGGGCAGCCGGCTTTTGCGGAATCTCGCCGAGAATCGGCAGCGAGGTCATACGCTCCACATCGACCTTCGAACGCAGTTTGGTGTCGAAGAAGCTTATGCAGAACATGATGATTGCCGGGATTGCAAGACCGATTACGATGCCCACGAGGGCGAACATCATCAGGCGCGGGGCGGTGAGGTTGACAATAGCGGGCTCGACCACTTTTGCGTTCGAGATGGTAACGGCCAGGTTCATCGCGGTCTCTTCACGCTTGGAGAGGAGGTAGAGGTAGAGTTCCTCTTTGATCTTCTGTTCGCGGGTTACTTCCTGGACAGCCTTTGTCTGGGTAGGCATTGCTGCAATCTGTCCGCGGGCGCGTGCCTCCTGGTTGCGTGCCTCCTGGGTACGCACGGTTGTGGCGCTGAGCAGGTTGTTGACAGCCGACTGGATGGCGGCCAACTGGTCGTCCATCTGTTGCTTGTATTGGCGGGCCTGCGGGTTGTTGGCACCAGCCGAAGTCTTCACGCGCTGGTATTGGTTGACGATGGTGTTGTATTGCGCAATCATAGCCTGGATACCGGCGTCGCTGATACCAACCTGCACGGGGATGAGTTCGTAGCGGTTCAGGGGGTCGTCGATATAGCTGCGCATGGCGCGGATAAGTTGCAACTCGGTTTCGAGTTTCACCACCTCGTCGTTGTAGCGCGTACCTGTCTGCATCAGCTGGTTGGCGGCGCCTTGCAGCTCGGCCATACCGGAACTGCGCTTGATGGATTCCACCTTGGTGTCGACCACATCAAGTTCGCCGGATATAAGGGCGATACGCTCGGAGATGAACTGCTCGGTCTTCTGTGCTACCTTATTCTTGTCCTCGACGGCATCGTCGTTGTAGACGGCAATCAGGGTGTCGACTATCTCGTTGGCGCATTTGCTGTTGGGGCCTTTATAGGAGATGCTCAGAATCGATGCCATCTTGTCGACGCGGCTCACGGTGAGGCTCTTA
>JAEEGL016634360.1_pt1 | contig 32954 bp, 35 predicted proteins | sample 9134231 | NCBI WGS metagenome assembly JAEEGL01 (sample SAMN16246548, study PRJNA631951) | gut metagenome | biome: gut microbiome; feature: rumen; material: fiber-attached | host: Bos | place: Iran: Karaj | collected 2018-10
GACCTTACCCGTTTCCTTGTCTATACCCTTTTCGTTTTCTCCTTCTCCTCGGAACTCCAGTTCAATGCCAACACGCTTAAATGCATAATAACAGAACTCACGTACAGAATGTTGCACACCCGTCGCAATCACAAAATCCTCTGGTTTCTCCTGCTGGAGGATCAGCCACATGCACTCCACATAGTCTTTGGCATACCCCCAATCACGAAGAGAGCCAAGATTTCCCAAATATAGTTTCTCCTGTTTCCCCTGTTTGATACGGGCTGCAGCCAAAGTAATCTTTCGAGTTACAAAAGTCTCACCTCTCCGCTCCGACTCATGATTGAAAAGGATTCCAGAACAACAGTACATGTTATAAGCCTCGCGATACTCCTTCACAATCCAGAACCCATACTGCTTTGCAACAGCGTAAGGGCTATATGGATGGAATGGCGTGTTCTCATTCTGAGGAACTTCCTCCACCTTTCCATACAACTCAGATGTTGATGCCTGATAGATACGACATGAGTCTGTCATTCCCAACTGTCGTACAGCCTCCAGGATTCGGAGCACACCCACAGCATCCACGTCAGCAGTAAACTCAGGGGAGTCAAACGAAACCTGCACATGGCTCTGTGCAGCCAGATTATAAATCTCATCAGGGCGCACCTTGCCAATCACGCCTAAAACACTCATGGAATCACCGAGATCAGCATAGTGCAGATGGAAGTGTGGAGTACCCTCAAGATGTGCTATGCGCTCACGGAAATCTACCGATGAGCGACGAATGGTACCATGCACATCATATCCCTTTTCAAGCAAGAGTTCAGCAAGATAAGATCCATCTTGCCCCGTAATGCCAGTTATTAATGCAACTTTTCTATTCATTATTGTTTGCCAATTTTCTCTTTCAAAACGTTATATAAAAATAATGGATTGCCTAAAAGATATCTCCGCCACATGCGCTTAGGTTCTATACACAGACGATACAGCCACTCTAAAGAATGATCCTGCCACCATTTGGGGGCTCGTTTTGCTGTACCCGCATAGAAATCGAATACTGCACCTATTGTTCCCACATGACAATGGATATTCAAATCCTTCCAATGCCGATAGGTCCACTTCTCCTGCTTGGGGGCAGTCATGCCAATCCACAACAAATCAGGATCAGCATTATTGATTGCCTTTATGATGGCTGCATTATCTTCATCAGAGAATTCAGGCTTGTACGGGGGCGAATAGGTCATCACCTCCAGGTTCGGATAGTCCAAAGCACACCGCTCCTGTATCTTTGTCAAAACCTTCTCCGACGACCCCATGAACATCACCTTACCTTTTACCCCTAACTCCTTACTTTTTCCTTCAAGCCTTTGCATTTCAAAGTCGAAAAGATCCCATCCCGCAATCCGCTCCTTCGGCTGGCTTTTTGCCTTCAGCATCCTGCAGGCCTTGATGATGCTCGCTCCGTCAGGTATCAGATAATCCCCATTGGCCAGTGCTTCCGCAAACAGCTCATCCTTCTGCGCCACGTTAAACGAGTGCGCATTGATCGTGTTGATAAACACCTTCCCATCAGGAATCTGTTGCAGAGCCTCCTTCGACTCCACGATATCCAGTTCTTTCAGTTTCAACATGAATATAAAAAGGAAACAAATTTAGGGTCACCTCAACAAATGTGACCAGTCGTTTATAGAGAAACAGACAAGAAACTAATTGTAGCTATCTTTAGTCTTCCCCAAAATCAAATATCGCAAATTTTGATCTATAGGGAACATGAATGTCTGTAAAGTCGAAAGACACTTTCCCATTGTCTCTTAATACATCATACATTCTCTTGCTTCTGCTGTCTGATGTCAGATAGAACTCTGCCGACTCACATTCTGCCTGAACCAGCAGCTTTACATCATTCTGAATCAAGATGCGAGCATCCACCTCCAATACGCCTTTCGCCTTTGCGCCATAAAGAATCCGTGCGCACTCACCCGTCCTGCTTGCATGCAGGGCATTAAAGGGAGAAAGCAATATCTGTCGCAATGGGAGATGCTCTATGCTGTCTTTCACACAAAACTCTGCTACGGCTATCGTGCTCATCCTGATAATGTAGTCATTCTCTAAGAAATAGCGGAAGTAGCCCAGCGCATTCTCATGCAAATCACTCGTCTTGTCCAGCAGGCGGATGACGAAGCCTGTATCACAGAATACGATTTTATTGTCCGACATAGCTACCCTCCCTGACTGCATGTATGAAGTCATCAGCATCCACACCAGTCCAGTGCGGTGTCGATGCCTCTATTTTCTCCTCCAAGTATGCCATATCGAATTTTGGCTCGAAATCGATGATTTCCAACAGTTTCAGACTACTTCTGTCAATATCACCTGTCACGACATTCTGTTTCGCCAACACACGAACGCCAAACTTCCGATAAAGCGGATTACCTACGATATTTGTGAGGATCTCCTTGTCTGCGTCAATCTTTATAAGCCCGTCTTTAGTGTCTAAATGGATATTCGAACTCTTCTTGCCACCCGCATCGACGATAGTGCCATAATAATATACTTCCGCGTCCGTCCAGAAATTCTCTGTCCTCTGAAAACGAGTAGATGGAGTGATACGAACTGCATGACCCTTTGACTCAGATGATGAGACCTCCACCTTGAAATCGTTCTGAATGGCAAACCGCTGCAAATTCTCAAAAGCCACAGCCGTCCGGGCATCCAGCTGGTCGATGGACGAAGAAGCAGCTACAAGTGCAAGGACAGAAGCAAACTCCGCAGCTTTCTGCTTACTGGTGGTGAAAACGTTACTTACAGACCCTTTCTCAACATGGAAAGTTGTAACAGGCCTTTCTTTTCTCTTGTCAAGATCGAGCAACGTAACAGCAAACCCCAATACCGTTTGCATGAGGGTTATATCGTAGTTTTCTGGAGTAAGCCTGTCTGCTCCATACTTCCCTTCGATATGAATGGTAACCTGCCCTTTGTTCTCAAATTGCTCCATCTCGTCTGCAAAAATACGCTTTTTCTCCGAATCAACCAAGCTTTTCTCACTTTTTATTCAAATAGTTGATGAATGCGCTACAAGAAATCAACAAGAAAAGCGTATTACAATGCATCTAACAAACCCTCTATCTGTGCCTTTGTCAGTATGCTGTCAACCAGCAAATCCGCGTGGCGGGCAAAATACCTACGGCTCATACAATCAAAAGTACTCTCCATCTCGCACTTGTGCAGTCTTCCCATCAGCCGGGACTCATCATTCAGAAACGCAGAGAAAAACCTATTCTCGTAACCGTTCCGATATAAAAAATCAAAATATACAGTTCGATTCCTCCACATATTCCGCTGAAACGTATCCAGCAGATCCTTCCAGTACACACTGGTCAACTCCGTGGATAGTATGATTACCAGCAGCCTATCACTGTCGATATCTTCTATATGAAAAAATCTCTCCATAACAGTCACCAATTATTACAAACGTCATTGATACACTCCAGACATTTCGTTCCAATAGCCAGCGCATCCTCGTAGGTGTACATCGTTGATGTCGAAATCTGAGCATCTGCATGAAATGAGGAGTGCCGTCTGGAATTCCAGTAATTGTAAGTCTTGCTAATGGCCATCTTCAGCTTGATATTACTATCATACGCAGAGCCACTTACCCTGTGAGAGTGCGATGACGTGTCATAGTAGAAATAATCGCCCAGTTTGTCTATCACCCCGTAATCAATCTCGAGCCTCAACTTCAATAATCCCTCAAGTGCTTTCAGCATACCAAAGGTATAGCAACCATAGTCATCCACTATCACGCCCGAATTGAAAAGAGCTATCGATGTCATGACCATTCTCATGATGACGTTGTCCGTATCACCACACACTGAAAGATTAGGTATCAACACGTTAATGTCCGTACTGAACATATTGGTGACGTTTTCCAGCGAGATGACATTACCCACCTTATCGGCATTGTCAGCATCCAATAGCCAACTAACAGCTTCCGTCATCACTTCCACAAATGCAGGAGTAACGTTGCCCTGAATCATAAAAGTTCCGTTACTATAGAGAGTGGCCGTCACCTTTCCTCTATTCCCTCCTTCCACTATTATCCCTTCCTTTATCACGCTATTTCCACTGCCAGGTTTCACGTTTACCTTGAACTTATGCTGCTCAACCAACTCCACTTTGAAATAGTCATAGTTGTCCATAAGGCAGCCCCTGATAGAGAAGCTCTTCTTTTGCAAATTGGGAATAGTAGTCTGTCTTATCACGTAGTCACAGCAACGGTCACATATTTCCGACAGTCCACCCTGAGGATTTATCGACACCAGCCCGGATTTTTTGAAATAGAAGGTAATAACACCCGTTTCCTTCCCATTCGTGATACGGTAAACATGCTGTGTAGCTGTTGGCATATTGACAGTCCAAGAAAGGCTTTTGTCTTGAGCCACAAAGTCAGCTACGGCATCCCCTATGTTATCTGCAAAAAGCGAATAGTCCTTTGTCTTATCCATATTTATCTGTCATTTTGGCATTATTCTTGTTTGGCATTATATTTGCATAGATACTAATGTGAAGTAGTGTTTGGGACAGCTACGCAATTTGTCCCTCATAGCAACAGCAAGGATATGGCAAAAAAAGTAACATCTCCCAAGGTTGCAAGTACTGCTTCTAAGATTCTTCGCGACAATCGCTATAGCGATGCAGCGAAATCTGCTGCAGGAAGCGCACTTTCGCAACGGGAAAAATCAAAGAGGAAGTAGTATCTATTCGGGTGCACAAGTCATTTGTGCACCTTTTTATTATCCATGTTTCATATCCTTTTCAAAGCCAGCTGTACGCAATAGTTCATCCTATCAACAACGATGCTCAGCACGATAGTGAATACGATATAGTAAAAAAGACGTGGCTCGCTGTCTGGCATTAAATTCGAGATGATATAGCGTCCAATAGAATGGCCTACAAAAATTTCCAGCGATTTCTCTCCGAGGAAGCGAAACACCCTTATGACATAATCAGCACCTCTTTTATCTAATAATTGCTCAAAGAGAATACATGCTATTACCATCAGTTGCATCATCACAACTGCTTGAGTCATCAAATATAGACATACCATTTACATATGCACTGTCTATCTCTCCTAATGTAGGTGCAGAGGCGCTCTTTCGATAGATAAGTTTAAACTCATTATAGTCACCTTGATCTGACTTCAACAAGAACTCCATAGAGGAATCATCAGCATAGGCATAATAAATATCGTCGTAATTGCCGAGTGATTTCCATATCCCCTGAGGTAGAAAATTATTCATAGCCCCCTTACGCCATGTTTGCGACAAGCAGAGCAACACCTGACAAAAAGATGACTTGCCACAACCATTAGCACCTGCCAATAAATTAATTTTACCTAAGCCCAACCTGTCAGTATGGCGAAGATTCTTAAATCGCGAAATCTGTATCTCTTTAATCATTTGTATTTTCTCTATACCACTTCCAAAAAGATCTAGGCATCCACCCTTGACGGTCAGCATTATAAACGACACTCATTACGAAAAGATGGTCTCTTTCGTGTAGATACATCTTCAATGCTTCATAGATACCGTCGGCACTATGATTGCTCGTATTGACAAACCAAAGGTTATTCATCGGGTGCTGGAAGCTGCCTAATGATTTGATTCTCTCCTTCATTTCAGAGTAATCATACACCTGCTCATTGATATCGTAGGATATAAGATAGACCATTTTCCCCTAATTATGGCGCAAAGTTAGTTATTTTATATGTAATAACCAAATTTTGAATAAAAAAAATACAACATTCGGCCAATACATTACTGCCAGACCAAATCATATTTTACTTATAATATTCCCTCAAAAAAGCTTGAACCGTTTCTTGCTGCCTCTGCTGATTCACCAGCCACTCATTATACTCTATCAATAAACGCTGGAAATGCTCTGCAGCCTCATGCCTGTCTATGGCATCGCACATCGGCTCTGCAATATGTTGCGGAATATTATTCCTGATGACCGCCTTGCTGACCTCAGTAGCCATCTTCTTTCCTACGATGTCGTAAAAATCCTTAATCGTAATCATATCCTCTACATTCAAGAATGTCAAGATCTTTCAACAATAGCATATTAACCAAATTGAACAGAACACCATTATTTGAAATGTTTCCAATACTCAAAATACCCTTTTCCTTCGCCTCTCAACCAGTCGATGGTCTCTTTCACGTTCTGCTCATAACTTTGTGAGAAGGCACCGAAAAGGGCAATGGTTACATTGCTCGGCGCATAGAAATCCTCTATCATGTTGCGATAGCGCATGGAGTACAGCGGGAAGTTGAAGCCGAACAGACGGAGAAAATCACCCACCAATGCACCTGCCCAGAAGAACACCTTAGGAATGCGCAGGATATTCTTGCCTGTTATCTCCTTCGATAGGGCATTCAACCATACATAGCTGTCAATAGGCATGTCACCAAGATAATACGTTTTTTTATCCTGCAACTCTTCAGGAGCATTCATGATGGCATCAAGTTGACGTACCAGATTCTTCACATAAGCATACGTTCTGATGACCGGCTTTTTGCTTGGATGTACATACATTCCCTTAGCAATGAACTTCCACAGTTCATTAGGATAACGCATGTGCCAAGGTCCCCATACGTTGCATGGACGGAAAATCGTCCATTTGCATTTCATCCCAGAATTACGAATATACTCCTCGTCCATTTTCTTACTAATTCCATACACCGTATGGGGGGCATAGCTATCATCCGTCAGTCCGAAGGGGGTCACCTTATCTTTATAAACATATTGAGTAGAAGCGAACAAAGCATGTTTTACATAGTCATGCTTCATAATTTCGTTCACAACATTCTCCGTTCCCTCTGTATTCTCGATATAATCCTCCAGTTTGTCGCTCAGAGTGTCTGTCCTGGCGGCAAGATGAATAACGATAGTTGGCTTGTACTTATCAAAGGCTACAGCTAATGCTTCCTTATCCATGATATTTCCCTCATGCCAGTATTTATGTTGATTGGGCTTCGTGACATCAGCCTTGTCATAATTAACGAACCGATAGCCTTTCTCTTCAAACAGCTCTATTAGATTAGTGCCGATAAAGCCAGAAGCACCTGTTATCAATATAAAATCATCTTTCGTCATCATGCTTATATCCTTTCCTCCAAACAAAACAAATCGCTAACCCTTCATTTAGCCAAACCACTTAACTCTATAATTCTTTGAGTACTATTTGCATCATGATATTTATAGACCTGGTCACACACCCAATGACGCTTATTCTTATAGATATCCTTATCATTAGCGAAGTCTTCAACAAATTGCTCAAACTCTTCTTTTGTCTTTATAATATGCCCACCCATATAATCCTCTGGATGCTCAAACACGAACCCCCTTGTCTTGCCATAATCTTCAAGGTCAGGGACAACAAAGGCCAAAGGATGATCCATTAAAAGATATTGCATAGACATTGAAGAATAGTCGCCAATCATTCCATCAGATTGGGCCATTAATGTATACATGTCATATTTACTTTCATTGAATTCGTCATGAGAATATACGCTCAAATGGCTAAAATGCCTTTGAGTATCAGAAGGAGTCGTCTGTACGGGATGAAGTTTCACTATTAAAAAAATATTATGCTTAGCTAAAATATCATTTAGCATGCTATAATCCTCCTCCTTAAATAAAGGAATTAAGGAATCCAAATGTGAGTCATCATATCCTAAATAGTCAGATTGACGGTAAGTAGGAAACCACACAAGAAGTTTTGAGTACTTACTAAAATCATACTTGTTTCTAGGCGCATTGAGCATTTCATCACACATAGGATCCCCAGCAATAACTACGTTATTTTCACTACAATCGTACGCCTCTATATTAGGCTTTACATAAAGCTCAGAAGGAGCAATCAAATACGTGAAAAAAGACTCACTACCATTCTTTACCCTCATGTTTTTGCCCATTTTCTTAAAATCTGCATTTCCGTGTTGCATGAAAATTACGGACTGATGTTTTGATGGTTTAATCGGTAGTTGACCAACTGTGTAGAATACATGGGCAGAACGAAGGAATACCAATACGGAACGAATACCACTGACAAATGTCACTCGTGGTAAATCTTCCGCATATCTCATCCTCTCAATCCCACAATATATTTTATATTCTTTATCATAGTCATGATCAAGGAAATAATTCCTCAATGTTAGATTGCAATATTGAACACCTTTATTAGCCGTATATAGAAATATCATTTTCTCATCTTTTGGAATAATTTTGTTTACAAAAGACACGAAAGGAAAAATATTATGCTTGAGAAATCTTTTCAATAACAAATTCTTTATCATAAACTGTAAATATTATAAACAACAATTAATCTTTTACCTCTTAAAACTTCATTTTTACAATAACAGGATTGTGATCGGAAATGTAAGCACCCTTTTTCAATCTTTCTTTAGGAATATTTACACTAAGAATTTCAAAACATTTACTTGTAAAAACATAATCCAATTTATAACGTTTTTTCATCTCCTTTTGCCCAAATTCATGGAAACTATATTCAACACCTTTTTTCTTTGGACTTGCCAAATACGTATCAACTAGCCCCCATTGAGTAGCTAAAGCATGCACCTTAGACTTTTCAACGTCATTAAAATCACCTGTTAATAATATATTATCGCTTTTTGACAATAAGGCAATTTTTTCTAATATCAGCTTGATTCCTTCCACTCTTGCTTTTTTCCCCACATTGTCAAGATGAGTATTTAAGATAAATACAATATCTCCTGTTTCCACATATCGTAGGTTTATCCATGTCGCTATTCTTGGATATTTGGCGTCCCAACCTAAACGACCTATGGAATCTGGTTTCTCTGACAAGCAGAATGTACCACTGTTTATTTGTTCAAATTTGTCTTTTCTATAATAAATTGAATTGAAGTCTCCTTTTTTCTTTCCATCTACACGTCCAACACCCACCATTTCATACATTTGGAGAGACATTTGCAAATCATTCAACTGATTATAAAGAGCCTCTTGCACGCACAAGATATCTGGAGCCTCCTTTGACAAAAACTGCATCATCATCGGTTTCCTATTCTTCCATTGGTTAGGCCCATTGGCAATAAAATCCCCTCCAATATTGAACGTTATAACCTTTATCGTATATGCCGTTGCAGAACACGTCCCTATGCTAAACAACGAAATAGTTAGGGATAAGAATATTTTTACAAACATTTTAGCCTCAAGAATATTCAATTTGTCAGAGCCATTAGCACCAATAAACACGTTAACGTGCCCTAATGGCATACTCGCTAAAGCTATTGACTTGAAATTCTTGATATCTATTCTGTCTATCATTTCGTCACTCTTTACAAAAATTCGATATAACTCTTTTTCTGCATATCCTTGAAAGCTACTATCAATTTTTCATTGTCAGCTTTTGTCTATGCGCCAATATGTCCGACTCTAAACACCATATCCTTCATGCTACCACCATCCGGACAAATACAGATACCATACTTATCCTTAATTATCAGGAAGATATCGTAGTATGATTAGCCGGCTACCCACTCCACAGGTACCCTAGTCTCTTTGTCGAATCTCACACCAACCTTGACGACTTTCCGATTGCCCGTCTGATATGGGATTGCATAGCTCTTTTCGTCAATCTGCTTGAGGGCATTCTCGGCAGTGTCATTGACTTTTAGTTCGAATACATACACCGTGTCTGGCATCCACACCACCATGTCTGTCCTGCCGCCAGCACACTTTACCTGAGTCCTGACGTAGACATTGAGCATAGAGAAAATTAGATACATTGTGTACTCATAGAAACCCTCAGCTGTGGCAGCCTCTGCGAGCTTCAGTTTGAAGCCTTCGATGTAGGGAATTCCTGCCATGTAAGCCTGCATCTCACGCATCGCCAAATCTACGTCATCCTTCTTCAAGGCTCTCCAGAATTTCAGGGCGAAACCGGCCTGTACATCCTCACCCTCCAACCCTGAGTAAACGGGTAGTAAGCCATCGGCATAGCCTATTCTCACTTCCTGATTCGGAATGGCCAGCTTATATATCTCCGACTCGCGGTCATAACCCTTGATAGTCAGATAACCCGTCTGATAAAGTAACGGTATCATTGTAGTCATGGCTTCCGTCGGACGGTTAATAGAATAATCCGTAGCCTCAATGCCATCCATTTCTGTTATGTTAAACTTGAAATGTCGCATGAGTCGAATCAGAAAACTTGGCGTGCCTGTCTCAAACCAGTAGTTGGCAATACGTTTGTTAGCAAAGGCACTTAACAGGCTATAAGGATTATATATATCAGGTGATTTCTCTGAGAAATGGTAACCATCGTAGCGAGTCTTCAGTTTGTCAGTCATCTCATCCACAGTATAACCGTATGAATCGGCCAATAGTCTGATGTCATCCATCAGCTGGGAATTAAGTTCTTCTTGTGTGATGCCACAGATGGCAGCGAACTCAGGCTGTAAGGTAACATTAGTAAGATTGTTTAGTGTTGAAAAGATGTTCAGTTGACTCAAGCGCGTTATACCTGTCAGGAAACAAAACCGAATTTTTGCATCAAGAGCTTTAAGCGGCTGATAGAACTCCTGCATCACCATACGGGTATCGGCCAGCAAACTGTCGTCATGAATAACATCAAGCAACGGGGCATCGTATTCATCAATAATGACCACGACGTGCTGACCAGTCTGTTTATAGGCCATATTAATGAGTCCCATCAACATGGAACCTGGCGAAAACTCATCTGGATTCGCACCATAGATATCCGCATATTGTCTAAGTAGAAGAATCAGCTTATTGCGTAAATCACCAACCGATAGATTCCCCTTGACCATACTCAGATCCAGATGGATAACGGGGTATTGTTTCCACTCTTTCTCCAACTGCATGATCTTCAGCCCCTCAAAGAGTTCCTTCTCTCCCCGAAAGTACGACTCCAAGGTCGAAGTCAGCAGCGACTTGCCGAAGCGTCGAGGGCGGCTCAGGAAGATATACTTGGCATAGTCCTGTAGCTGCCATACGAGGTCGGTCTTATCAACGTACACATAACCCTTTCGGATTATCTCCGAAAAAGTCTGTATGCCTATAGGGTACTTCCGCATTGTCTTTATTACAAAAAAGCCTTATTACGCAAATCCTTAAATGCAGCAATCAACTTATCGTAATCTGCATTTGTCAAAGCTCCGATATGGCCAACCCTAAACACGGTATCTTTCATACTACCACCATTCGGACAAATCCAGATGCCATATTCATCTTTTAACTTGAGAAAGATATTGTATGCAGATACCGTTGTTGGATGCAAGGGAGTCACAGCATTTGATAATGATTCAGAAATAATCTCAAATGGCAGGTCCTTAATCTGTTCACGGAAATAATTTGCCAATTCGGCTGTGCGGGCTATCTCACCCTCCACACCGCCATTGGCATCTATCTCTTTCAACCGTGCATTAATTTGGCGAAGGATGCCAACAGCCGGTGTCCAAGGGGTTTGACCACGTTCGCCGTTTTTCAGGGCTATTTTCAAATCAAAGTACTGACACTTGCATTTGGTGTTCTTAATACGAGTCAAAGCACGAGGCGACAATGCCATCACCGCTATACCAGGAGGACATGCCAACGCCTTCTGGGAGCCAGTAATCATGATGTCAGCTTCCAAAGCCTGCATGTCAAAGGGATCGGCCAAGAAAGTGCTGATGCAATCTACTATTAGGAACAGGCTGTTCCGTTTGCAGAAGTCACTAATCAAATCCATATCATAATGAACTCCTGTAGAGGTCTCATGCTTATTCACCAAAAAGGTGGTATAGCCCTGTCCGTCCAATCCAGCCAAATGTTCAGGCTTCAAAGCCTTTCCAGGGTCTAACTTAATTTCAGTAAAAGGAATTTCATGGAGTGTCAGCAACTCCACAAAACGTTCTCCGAAACTACCGCCATTAATAACTATTGCCTTGTCTTTTGGAGTCAAGGTGTTCATAATGGCCGTTTCCATGCCAGCGGAACCAGAGCCAGTAATAAATACCACTCTTGAATCATCTGAAGCCTTTGCAAACTTCTTCACCAATGCTTCATTCTCGAACATGAGTTCTGAGAATTCCGCCGTTCTGAAATAGGGCACCTGTTCAGCACCTATAGCTCGCACAGACTCACTGGACTGTACAGGGCCAACTGTAAAATTGATCATCACTTAGAAAATATTATATCTCGCAAAAATTCTTTCTCTCTGAAAACTGTTGCATAATCTCTGCCATACAGATGCTTTCCCTACGGCGCAAACGAGCAGAGGAAAAGCGCTTGTTCAATATACAACTGATAAACTCCTGAATTTCGTATCGCAAGCCATAACCATCCCATTTATAGAAGTACTTTTTGTTCTGGTTCTGATCTTCATAACGTAATTCAAAATAGTCAGTCTTCCACCATGGAGCAGGAACGTATGCATACCCTTTGGTTCCTGATATCACAAGGTTTCCTTCCGTCTTTACACCTAATCCCACCTTAAATGAGCTAATGGCCTTAGGATAGCGAAGCACACCTTTAGTATAGATATCAACACCATTCTCAATCTTTGAATACAGATTCAAATTCAGATAGTCAATACCTAGTAATTTTATGATAGGTAATAAAGGATAAGAACCTTCTTCATAAAGGGCACCTCCAGCCTGAGCAGGGTCGAACTCACGTCCGTTTTTATCCAATAGCTGGGACAGCGATGCTTCAATATCAACCACCTCACCTATCAAACCAGACTTAATCAATACCATCAAATGGTTAAAAGCAGGGCAATGGGCAGTCTTGTTGGCCTCCATTAAAATAACGCCCTGTTGCTGTGCCATCTTATACAGCTCTTTGGCCTGATTCCCATTCAACACCATAGGGGTTTCACACAACACATGCTTCTTTCGTTCCAAAGCTTCTTTGATACATGGATAATGAGCCAAATGTGGTGTTGCCACATACACAGCATCCACAGCCTGATAGAAAGTATCCAAGTCATCGTATGCTACTATGTCGCTATGATGCTGCTTATCAATCAACGACTTTGTAGCATCTGGATTGATGTCGTAAGCTGCACACACCTTGATACCATTTACCACATCAGCCTCTGAAGGAAAGCGCTCAGCCACCCTGCCACAACCTACAATGCCAACCCGAATCACTTCCTGGCTCTCATTTCGCAGTTGTGTACTGCTGATGCCTTCGGTTCGAGGCAGATAGACTACTTCGCAATAGTCTTTCAGATAGTCAAACTTACCTTCCCAGTCAGAACCGATGGCAAAAATATCGACATCATATTTTTGGATATCATCAATCTTCTGCCCGATATAGTCCTCAATGATTATCTGGTCTGCATAGCCTGTTGCCTTGACAGCCTCCACTCGCTCCAGGACATTATTACGGACATTCAGTTTCCCACGGTCACGGTCAAAACTATCATTGGTGACACCAACTATCAGATAGTCACCCAATTCCTTAGCGCGCCGCAACAAGTTAATATGTCCTTGATGCAGCAAATCGTAGGTGCCGTATGTGATGACTTTTTTCATATAGTCATTAGCTTTCGCAAGTTTCTATAGCCTTTTAAGACTTGGTCTGAATTTGAAATCTGGTGTAAAGAACACCTTAGTGATAAACTTTGATAAGTTAAACATATACTTAATGAACTTATCTGAATACGGGCATCCATCGTCCCATCTCGCCATTGTAACAGAATAGTAATCAGCTCCTTTCCCCGTTGGTTTCAAAAGAACAAGTTTATATCCGTAAATCCTGTTGATCTTTATGACCGATTTGTTGTGTTCTGCTGTATGAAACTGATGATTTCTGACACCAGACTCTCTAACATACTTATCTCGTAAATCGCTTAAGCCAAAATAAACATCTGTGCCTCGATAATCTGGAAGAATGCCATCATAACAGTAATAGATTGTTTTTCCACGCATATACCACTTTTTCAAATCACGTATGAAGAAACTTGTTGTTCCTACAACATGATTATTACATAATGCGACAAAGCATTTTCCATCTTTCAGTTTTCTTTCAATTTCGTCAGGAGTAATATCTGAGAATAACATGTGAAAACCCTTTTTGTCATTGACAGTATTGGCTTTATGAATACAATCACAAACATCCTCCCATGATACCCAATCGGGTTTCTCCATAAATTGAATCTCACTCATAACATATACTTATGGATAATTACACCATATTTCAATCTTTCCACAAATCGTATGGGAAAGACTTTATCAATCCTTCCTGCAGAGACCTCAAATCAGGAAGAGGTAGCGGCTCCATTGTTAATGCTTCTTCAAACGATTCCGCTATTTTTACATCATATCTTTTTGTACTATAATAATAGTCCAAATATTTGAAATCTATTCTTTTTCCTAAGCCTCTATAGAACACAGCTGGAACACCGTATGCTTCTGCCAGAATGATACCATGAAGTGAACTCGTTATCACTTTTTTGCTCGAGACAATTGCATCAATAACTGCTTTATAATCATTTGTATTCATTGACACCACATATACATCTGGATGCTTTTGCCGGAATTCTGCTTCCGTTTGGAGTTGAGCTATAGCCAACAAGTCGTGGGTTACCTCAAACTTTGGAGTATATATGTAAGGCATCAAGATTGCAGGGTCTCCATATATTTCAGGACATTTATGGCCATATTTGACTACTACATCTCTTGTTAAAGGGCCCCTTACTGCCCGAAAATCATACTTACTGAATGGATATCGAAATAAGAAACTGAACACTCTATAAGGCAAATTACCATTATTAGGACGAAACAACACGCCACCACCCCATATTGTTAAATGTTGGAATGAAGTAAAAACATACGAACCTACGCAAGCGAAATGTTTTCTTTTCTTCACCCAAGTATCTAAAGAGAGGCCCTTCTTCTCTAACATATATGAAGTAATAACAAATCCCAAATAGTCACCTAAGTTCCATCTTGAGTTCATATATGTTTTTTCTTTACCTTCTGTTATCTCGGGATGATAATCAAACATATTAACTCTATTATCCTTTGCCTTAATATTAGGATAACCAGCAATGATACGATCTGCATATACATAAATGTATATCCAGTAACGTATAGCTTTCACTATTTTAATTATCAAATTCATATTCTTGGATTTTGTAGGAAGATTAATTCTGTCACACAGATCTCACAGATCTCACAGATTTTATACTGCATACAGAACTTTTAATATGGATGCATAAACGCTGCAAAGATTAAGTAGGGTAAACTCCCAGTTTAAGTAGGGTAGACCCGACGTTCCCTTCAGGGAATCATTCTCAAGGCTCCGATATAACCCAGTCTTCAGGTACGCGGGTTTCTGCATTAAACTTCACCCCAACCTTGACAACCCTCCGCCCATCACTCTGATAGGGGATGGCATAGCCACGGCTATCTATCTGTTCAAGTGCCTCCTGTGCCGATCCATTAACCTTTAGCTCAAAGACATATATGACATCTGGCATCCATACCACCATGTCCGTCCGACCTCTGGCACACTTTACCTGCGTCCTAACATAGACATTGAGCATAGAAAATATGAGGTACATTGTATACTCATAGAAGCCCTCTGCCGTGGCTGCCTCCGAGAGTTTCTGCTTGAATCCTTCCACGTAGGGTATGCCAGCCATATAGGCTTTCATTTCGTGCATGGCCCGGTCAATGTCGCCCAGCTTGAGAGCACGCCAAAACTTCAAGGCAAAACCAGCCTGCACATCGCTCCCCTGCAAGCCTATATATATAGGGAGCAAACCCATGACATAGCCTATACGCACTTCCTGATTCGGGATAGACAGTGTGTACATCTCACTATCGCGGTCGTAACCCTTGATGGTGAGATAGCCGCTCTGATAGAGCAGTGGCAAAGCATCAGTCATGGCCTCCGTAGGCTGGTCGAAGGCTGCCGACGGAACCTCCATCCGCTCGAGCGAGGTGATGTCCGTACGGAAATGCTGCATCTGCCGGATGAGGAAAGTGGGCGTTCCGCTCTCAAACCAATAATTATCCAACTTCTGGCTGGCAAAGGACTTTAACAGACTATAAGGATTATAGACTTCCGCAGAGTCTTCTGAGAAGTGATAGCCATCATATTTTCCTTTCAGCTTCAGGTGGGCCTCGTTCACCGGTAACCGAAGAAAACTGGCCAACAATTCAACATCTGCTTCCAATACCGTGGTTAACTCTTGCTCTGTAATGCCACAAATGGCAGAGAACCTGGGAAGCATGGTAACATTCATCAAGTTGTTGATGGTGGAGAAGATGCTCAGTTGAGAGAATTTCGTGATGCCCGTGATGAAGCAGAACTTGATAAGTGGCTCATACATCTTCAGACGCTGGTAGAACTCCTGCATCACCTCACGCATCTCCTTCAGCATCTCGCCCTCTTGAAGTACATCAAGAAGTGGCGCATCATACTCGTCGATGATTACCACCACCTGCTGACCTGTCTGTTGCCTTGCCCGCTGTATTACACCTGCCAAGCGCATGCCAGGAGTGGTCTCACCGGTATTGCTTCCGTAGACAGCTTCGTAAGGAGACAGCAGCCGTGCCAGTTCTTCTCGAACGCCATTAGGGCTCATGTGCTTGGCCCCACTCAGGTCGAGTCGCAATACGGGATAAGTGCGCCATTCCCGTTCCATTTCCATGATCTTCAGTCCCTCAAAGAGTTCCCGTTCACCACGGAAATAACTCTCCAGGGTGGATGCCAGCAACGATTTGCCAAACCGTCGAGGACGGCTCATGAACACGTATGGTGCATAGTGCGCCAACTGCCACACCAAATCTGTCTTGTCTATGTAAACATAACCCTCACGTATAATACGCGAGAAAGTTTGAATACCTATAGGGTATTTCCTCATTATCTTCTGCATCATAGTCACACGGAAAGCACGGATATTTTAAGGCACACGGAAAGCACAGAAGATATCAAGGTAGTTCTATCAGGTTACAGACCACCATTGGATTGGTTTTCAGCAGCATGGTGCCCCAACTGAGACCTAAGCCAAAAGAGGAGCCGAGGATTGTCGTTTCCTCTGTTCTTAACCTGTCGGCAATCCTTGTCACCATCAGTGACGGGATGGAAGCGCCGCCAAGGTTTCCAAATTCTTCCAAGTTATAGGGAACTTTTTCCAAGGGCAGTCTCAACTTCTTCACCACACGGTCAACAATCATCTTGTTGGCCTGATGAATCAGGAAATAGTCGATGTCTGTATTACGGTCTATTTGATAGTCTTCAAGAAACTGTTCTACAGACTTAGGGGGACGGCTGATGGCAAACGAGAATACATTCATGCCATTGATCATCGTATGAATCGGAGCACGGACAATGCCATTGCCGAAATCCTCGTATTCAAAGGACGCTGGGGTTGCAGGATGACGGAAGCCGCCATGAGGGGTCATCAACGCATCGGAACCTTTACCGAAGGTATGAAAATCAATGACGATATCATTGGCCGTCACGTCGTATTCCAATGCCATAGCCGTCCCACCATCACCAAAGAGGGGAACGCGGCTCTTATCCTTCATAGACCCCATCCGCAAAGCGGTATCACCGACTAACAGCAGAGCACGTTTAATCTGGCCTGTGGTCAACAGATTGCCTGCCACGACAATGGCATACATACAACCACAACACCCCATCGGAATATCCACACAGAAACAGTCTTCACTGAGTCCCATACGGTCCTGTAGCAAACAAGAGGTAGGAGGGGTACGGTAATCACCTGTAACGGATTCAAAAATCAGTGCATCGATACTATCCTTCTCCCAGCCCAACTCTGCCAATAGCTTTTCCCCAGCCGCCTGACACATATCTGATGCACACATCGTATCAGGAGCTATGTGGCGGGACTTAATACCTACTGTTTTGTCAAAGACTTCGGCTTCTTCTGCCGTAAACAAGTCAATGTCAGCAGTCTTCACAGTATGTTCCGGCACCGCCATCGACACACCGGCAATATTAACGTTCTTTATTTCCCACTTTGCCATTTTCAAATTTGTTTCTCACACAGAAAGCACAGAAAACACAGAAAGAGTTCTCTCACTGAGAATCGAAGAAAAATCTGTGATTTCCGTGATTTCCGTGTGACATTATAGATTAACCTCGTATTTAGCAAGGATTTCCTTACCTTTGGCATAAGAAGTAAGATCCATGATGTCCTCCGGGTCGAACATGATGTCGAAGGCTTCCTCGAACTGGGCAACAAGGCTCAGTTGATGAACAGAGTCCCATTCCTCTACCGTTTCCTTACCATAGCCTTCGTTTAAATCTTCCACGTTGGCACCAAAAACTTCTACAAATGCGTTGTTGTATTTCTCTAAATTTTCCATTTTGATTACACTGATTTATTATTTGTCACACAGATCTCACTGATCTCACAGAAATTGCAATCTGTGAGATCTGTGTGCTATAGTTTAGCATATAACGTTTTTCCAGCTTCATTCTTCGGAATCTCATCGATAATCCGAACCTCGAAGGAAGATGCGACAAGTTTCAGGCGGGAAACAAGCTCGTCCTTCACCTGCGTTTTGTATTTCTCATCCGTGAGATAGACAATCATTTTCTCGTCAGTACCCACACAGGCGCACTCCAGTCCGGGGAACTTTCCCTTGACAATACGCTCACATTCGTCCAGTCCGACTCGCATACCGAAAAGTTTCAGGAAGCGGCCCATACGACCGACGATATAATAACAGCCGTCTTCATCGAAATAGGCCAAGTCACCTGTACGAATAAAGCCATGACGCTCATCACCCAAAAGCAAGTCTTCACGACAACGGGCATAGCCCATCGTCACGTTTTTCCCCCGATAGCACATCTCCCCCTCTGTGTTAGGCGTGGTGATGGGGTTACCGTCCATATCAATCAACGATAGTTCTGCATTGGGCACGGCTCTTCCGATGCTGCCCACTTTCTCAATAGCCCACTTCGGAGGGAGCCAGGCCATACGGGCTGTGCATTCCGACTGACCGTAGGTAGCTATCCACTTTTTGCCATTGTCCCGACAATACTCGGCGAACTTCAGATTCAGTTCTTTTGGCATCCGTCCCCCACCCTGCGTCAACAAAGTCAGGTCAGGCAAATCCATACGGAAGAAGCGCATCAAGTTCAATATCTCGTAACTATAGGGCACTCCTGTGAAACTGGTGGCACGTTCCTCCTTGATGAACTTCCAGAAGTTGCGGTCGGTCATGTTCAAGTTGGTAATCAGTACGGTAGCTCCAACAAAGAAATGGCTGAACACCATTGAGAGCCCCATCGTATAATATAATGGTAACACCATCAAGGGACGGTCTTTCTCTGTGAGTTCAAAGAAGGTGGAGATATTCAGGGCTGCCGCCTCGATATTCTCATACTTATGGCGCACCAACTTGGGACTGCCCGTTGAGCCACTGGTCGGCAACAAATGTGACAACTCATCGTTCATCGGACAGGCATCGTTGCCTGTCTTCATCAGTGTATAGCCATAGCAGGTGATGACCTTCTCATAGTCAAACCGATTTGCCATCCCTTCAGGCGCACAGACGTATGGAGGCTGATAGAGTTCATAAAGACTATGATAGAGTCCTTCATCCAAATGGGCATTCAGTATCAAGGGTACATGACCTGCACAAATATTACCAATCGTCCAGGCTATACCCCCAACATTGTTCTCCACCAATAGGAAGAACAACGAACGGGAATACATCAGATTTCTCGCCTCTGCCGCAAACGCTCTTAACTCCCCGTAAGTCAGCTTGTTATCCTGCGAATCAATCGCGGCCAAAGAATCTTTTGGCCATTTATCTAAATTCAAAATCATATTCTCTCACAGATTATTCATTCTCACACAGAAAACACAGAAAGCACAGAAATTAATTCACCACACGAGATATCGAATTTAGGATGTCATCTGTATTGAAATTCACGAGAATTCCTAATCTTTTATCAAGGAGTCTCAGATAGGTCAACAACTGCTTACCAAAAACCTTCTTCATCTCCTCAACAGATTTAAGCTCAACAATGACCTCATCCTCAACCAATAAGTCCAATCGCAACTCGGTCTTCAAGACTACCCCTTTGTAAATAATAGGAACATGAAGCTGACGCTCAACTTTCAACCCTCTTTGTACAAGTTCAAAGCACAGAGCTTCCTCATACACGGACTCCAACAGCCCAGGTCCCATGGCTCTATACACATCATATATAGCACCACGAATCTGATATGAAATCTCATTAGTAGTCATCCTTTTCTGTGATTTCTGTGATTTCTGTGTGATTATATAGACGCACAGCCATTTACTCCTAAGATCTCCCCAGAGATATACGAAGCTCTATCGGAAGCTAAGAAAGCACAGGCATTGGCAACATCCTCGGGAGTGCCCAAACGTCCAAGACCTATCCGTGAGATACGCTGGTCTATCTTCGCGCCGTCGCTTTCATACAGCTCAGCGAAACGTTCGGTCTTTACGATGCCTGGAGCCACTGCGTTTACACGGATACCCTGTGGAGCCAGTTCCTTAGCAGCCGACTTGGTGAACGATATGATGGCACCCTTTGTGGCAGAGTAGGCCGACTGACCAGGTGAGCCAAGTACAGCCGTCACCGATGCGATGTTCACGATGGAGCCGCCACCAGTCCGAGCCATCAACCGGGAACAGAGCTGCACCATTTCAATGACCGCAATCACATTGATGCGGAACATCAGCTCCGTCTCCTGACGCACTATCATACCTATTTTCTTATTAAAAACAACCCCAGCATTGTTCACCAAAGCATCAATACGTTTTTCTGCCTTAAAGATTGCCATGAGGTTATTCTTCACTGCTATGGCATCCGCCACATCGAAGTACATCGGAACAATACGGGTCTCATTACGCTCAGCACACTCCTTGGCCCATTCGTCCATCGAGCCCTCACGTAAATCACAAGCATAGACAATAGCGCCATCAGCAGCAAAACGCTCTGCGATACCCTTACCTATACCCTGCGCTGCACCTGTAATGATGCAGACTTTATCTTGAAGTAGTTTTTCCATCGTTTAGCTATAATTAAGAGATATCTCATCCATCCTCTCCATCTGCCAACCCCGTATCTGCATAACCAGCAGATGCAACTGGGTACCTACAGCAAAAGCCTTCACCCTATCGGCCTCCCCATATTGCCGTATCTGTTCCACAGCCAGCCTCCACTGTTCTGCCGACTCAGCCTGAGAGGCATCTGTCTTCAGATATTTCAGCTCTATGATGTAACTGTGCCTAACCATCGGATATCGCCTTAGGTCAGGCATCAGGAAAAAGTCACAATAACCGTGACTCAGTTCTATCTCTGGAGCCGTCTGATAATATGGATTCAGCGTCAGGTAGGCATTCATAAAGCCCTGCAGGTTACGCTCTCCCTCTATCAGCTGGCGAACGGAGGTTGTCCTGGCATACATACTTGCTATGATCTGCAACATCGGCTCCCATTCTCCATTGATGGCAGCCTGATCGTATGCGTTGCTCAGTTCTGTGGTATCTATCCGGGCAATCTTCTGATATTCTTCCATCAGGTATCCATAATACTGTAGTCGCACATTGTTATTAGGGATAATAAACTTCAGTTTGGCCCCGAATGTACCACCGATGGTCAGCATGCCATAATAGAAAAGCAGGCTGATGAAGTTTTTCTCATCTGTCAGGGCTTCCGCAGGAAACGACTCAATCAGTGTTCCATAGACATAACCGTCCTCCGCAATCTGGTGGAGCACGCCACGGCGATTTCCGTCCAGTTTGTCAAGCTGGATTAGCTTGCGCATCTTCTTATAGTCCGTACGGGTATTGGGGTCTATCATCTCCTCTGGGCTTTCCCCAGTCTGCATCACCCTATTCAGGAAATAACACACCATGTCACAGTTGAACATCTTTGGGTCGGTGTCCACCACTGACTTTGAGAAACAGTAGTTATCGTACCACGGTTTCATCTCTGCAATCAATTCCTCCTCTTCCACCTTCAACAGCCCCACTTCCTGATAGTATCGGATCATTGCCCTAACATCTTCTTCTGAGAAGCCCAGCATCTGGTTGAACTCAGGGCGTGTAGAAATGTTCGATGCGATATTATAGCCCGAGGTCAGGTCGTCCATCGTCACGGGGCTGACACCCATCATCAGTATGCGGTCATAGTTGCCTTTGAATTTCTTGAACAGGTCACAATAGAAGCCCGATGCGTGGGTCAGCGCATGATAGATAGCCTCGCCATTCTCGTTTAGCACCGTATTCGTGAAGTTGTCGTATTCATCAATAATCAAGTAAAGCGGATGACCGTATGTCCTTGCCGCCTCATTGATATAGTTCAACTTGACATCTGCCAGTCTGATGCTCCTAACATCCTCCAGATATCCAGCAGGATAATAACGGGCATATCGGGCAGCGAAACTGTCGAGCATAACGCCCAAATAGCTATCGAATTTCTCATTAAGTTGGTCGATGATACCTCCTATCTGAGAAAAGTCCAGATGCAGCACTTGGAAAGTGTTGCGAAGCTCCGTCGGATGGCTGGCAATCCAAAGTCCACCAAAATACTTGTCGAAGTTGTCACGTTCGTTGATGTCATAATAAGCCCGGAGCATACTCAGAAATATGCTCTTGCCGAACCGCCTCGGACGTATGAGGAACAAGAAATTATCTGTTTCCTCCATCTGCGGAAGGAACATCGTCTTATCAACATAATATTTACCTTCACGCACCACCTGCTTAAAATCGGAAATGCCGTATGGAAGTCTCTTGATATGCCCTGTCATAAACACGTGGCCGTTCCATTATCTCAGAATCACTCCGCCATCAATAACCAATGTATGCCCCGTCACCCAAGAAGACGCATCCGACAACAGATATATGATGGCGTAAGCAATATCCTCAGGCTTTCCAAAACGGCCTAAAGGATAAGCACTGACATTCTTTTTCAAGTCTTCCTCTGAGATAGTTCCAGCTGACAGAATGTTCGTCATCACAAAACCTGGATTCACACTGTTACTGCGGATGCCTACTGAAGCCATCTCCAAGGCCATGCCCTTCATAAAGGCATTCAAGCCACCCTTAGATACGCCATACATTGTATTGCCTACCGTAGAAATCATCACGCCACCAATGGATGAAGTGAATACGACGGAACTTCCTCTCGTTATTTTCTTCTTCTTCAGAAGGCGCTGAGCCAAAAGGATTGGCCCCATCATGTTGACATTCAACACCTCTGTCAGATCTTCCTTGTTGATGAATTTGACAGGCAAAGTCTTTACGATGCCTGCATTTAAAGAAACTCCATCAAGGTGAGGCAGCTCATCCACCAATGCATTGACGCCTTCCTCTGACGAAAGATCTGCAAGAAACATCTGATGCGTCTGTCCTAACTCTGTGTCAAGGCTATTCAATGTAGCCTTCAAGCGTTCTTCATTACGCGCTGTAATGATCACGTTTGCCCCCATCTTAGAACACTCAATGGCGGTCGTTCTGCCAATACCAGATGAAGCGCCTGTAACTAAAATGGTCTTACCCTCTAATGAATATGGATTATACGACATGGACTTTATCAGTTTCTTCGTCAGAGACCTCTACAAGATCAGAAATGACAATATTGTTTGTTTTAAATGCTACAGTACCCCATGAAAGACCTACACCAAAACCACAACAGATAAAGGAAGTTGGCTTATCCTCTACCTTACCTTTCAATTCTGCGACAATAGTCATCGGAATACTACCGCCATTTGTGTTTCCAAAATGATACATGCTGGAAGGGACCTTCTCCTTGGGCAACTTCAGCTTCTTAGCTATCATGTCGTTCATCTTCATGTTAGCCTGATGGAAAACAAAATAATCGGCATCCAGATAGTTAAAGCCAAAATGCTCCCCTAATTTCTTCACAGACTTCGGAGCAGTAGTTATGCCGAACGAAAATACATCCATGCCTTTCATACGGGCTTGCAAACGGTACATTTCAGCACCCTCAAAATCATAATAGTTAAAACTATCGACAGTTACAGGATTGCGTGATCCTCCATCTGGTGTGATAATAGCATCAAAGCCACTTCCGTCAGTACCAAAATGGAACTGCATGGCAGGAGCACCTTCTTGATACTCGAGGGCTGTCACAGTGCCTGCACTACCAAATAATGGATTCAAACGACGTACAGCAGTCTTTGCCCGTCCTTTGGCATCGCCACACAGGACCAAAACCTTTTTAAGTCCTCCACTACTAACGAGTGAGGCTCCAATATTCAAGCCATACACCCAGCCAGAACATCCCAAGGAGATGTCTGCGGTGTAGCACTCTTTGCTCAGTCCTAAACGATCTTGAAGAATACAAGACGTTGCAGGCAGAATATAATCTGGGGTCTGAGAAACAAAGACAATACCCTCTATCTCACTTTTCTCCCAACCGAGGTCTACTATCAATTTCTCTGCAGCTGCATAACACAAGTCGGAAGTCGTCAATTCAAAACTATAACGACGTTCCATGACACCAGTCGTCTTCACAAAATCCTCCGGTGCATAATCGTTCGACACCCTGTCGTACTCTGTTGGATGCAGATTACTTGCAATATTCTTAGGGACGCCAGCAGCCACACCGGCAATTTTTACATTTTTGAACTCTAAAAAAGCCATAATTACATCTTTGATTTAACCGTATTAAACAAATCCTCAACGGTTACTGCATTACGGATATCATCACCCTTCAATGTCACCTCATACTCATCATCGGCCATAGCAATGACGGAGAGAGCAATCAGTGATGACCACTCGTCCAATTCCTTAAACACGGTGTCAGCCTTAATCTCACTTGCGTCAGTGTCATCGAACTGAGCGGCAAAATTCTCAACAAAATCTTTCAATTCCATTTTATTTTCTGATTTACAATCTTTTACTCATTATAATTCATCTACATCTATTAAATTAGGGATTACAATATTCTCAACATTTAAAGCAACAGTTCCCCAAGACAAGCCTACACCAAAACCACAGCACAACAGACTGACACGTCCGCTTGTGCATTGCTCTCTCAGCTGGGTAGTGATAGTCAAGGGTATAGAGGCAGAAGAAGTGTTGCCAAAATTCCACATGGAAGAAGGTACCCTTTCTTTTTCAAACTTCAGTTTTTTTGCAATCATACTATTCATCTTCATGTTTGCTTGATGCAAGACCAGATAGTCATAAGACAAATAGTCAAAGCCAAAATGCTCTGCCAGCTTTTTTACAGATTTGGGGGCTGTAGTTATACCAAAAGAGAACACATCCATCCCTTTCATCCTCGACTGTAGAGGGATATATTCCCTACCATCTATCAGCTGAGGGACGAAAGAAGATTCTGTAATTTGATTCCTCGCCCCACCATCAGGTATGATAATAGCATCATACCCACTTCCATCCGTGCCTAAATGAAAAAGAAGCTCATCTGTATTCTCAGAATATTCCAATGCTGTAATCGTTGCAGCAAATCCGAATAACGGGTCATTGAATGCCACACGGCGTCTGGCATCACCACAAACAAGGAGACACTTCCTTAAAGAACCACAACTCATCATTCCTGCCAAAGCAGAAAGGCCATAGACCCAGCCTGAGCATCCCAAGGACACATCCATAGCCAGGCACTCCTTACGAAGTCCTATCTTGTCTTGCAATATGCATGAAGTGGCGGGTACTATATAATCACCATGCTGAGTGACAACAACAAGTGCGTCGACTTCGGATTTTTCCCATCGGAGCTCTTCCAGCAATTTACATGCAGCAGGAGTTGCCAAATCAGAAACAGTTAGCTCTCCGACACGCCGTTCCCTTACACCTGTAACTTCAACGAACGAAGCTGCATCATAGTCTGTAGAAATATCCGCAACATCCAAATTACTAATTTTGTTTTTGGGTACACCTGCGGAAATACCTGCAACTCGAATATTCTTGAAATTCAGAAAAGCCATTGTGCCTTATGCCTTAGCCTTAACCGTATTATACAAATCCTCAACAGTGGTTGCGTTGCGAATGTCATCACCTTTCAAGGTTACTTCATACTCGTCATCAGCCATAGCGATGACGGAGAGGGCAATCAGTGATGACCACTCGTCCAGTTCCTTAAACACGGTGTCTGCCTTAATCTCACTTGCGTCAGTGTCATCGAACTGAGCGGCAAAATTCTCAACAAAATCTTTCAATTCCATAATACTTAATTTGTTTTTTGATTTAACAATTGATTATATACACTTAATATTTGATTGGCAATAACATCCTGAGAGAAATGGTCATGACAAAACTGGCGGATATTTTCTGAATCATACTCCTGATGATGATCCGTCATATATTTCATAGCCTCAGACAATTCTGTTACATTTTCTTTTTCTACAAGTATTCCGTGTTCTGGACGTAAGAATGTCTCGGGGCCGCCACTCCTTGTAGCAATGACAGGAAGACCTTTCGCCATTGCCTCAATCACCACGATGGCAAAAGTTTCAAGTCGACTTGAAAGGACGAAACAATCAGAGTGACATAGTAAGTCGTTCACCTCTTCAGGCGTTTTTGTTCCCAACAAATGAATTTGGTCAGAAAGATGATAAGCAGCTATCTTACTTTCAATAAAAGCACGGTCTGGTCCATCGCCAACAATGTCCAAGAATACCGATTTCGGAAAATGAGCCTGGGCAAATGCATCTACCAGTATGTCGAATCCCTTGTTCCTATTCGTCCGAAATGCGCCACAAGCTATAAATCTAAAGGTGTTGTCGTTACGTTCAACTCTAAAAGATTTAAAGAACTGGTCACTCACCATATTGTTAATAACAATACTATTGACATTGAAATTCCGTTTCAAAGAATCGGACAAAGCTTGGGACACACAGATCACACGGTCTGCCCGATGATACACGAACGATATTTGTTTCAGCCATTCGGGAATCTCTGTTCTATTCATTGCTGTCCAATGCTCTGTAATAACAAAGGGCAAATGATATTCATCCTTCACAAATGAGACAGGAGAAGCAACACTTACAATGTGGGCATGAACAACATCTGGCATCCCCCTTTCACTAACATATTTCTTAAAGGCCTGTCTGTATGCTCTATCTGCTACCCAAGCATTCAACTTTGGCGTAGACCAAAAACGAGTGGAGAAACGGATTCTTGTGCATAAATACACATCGACTCCATCTACTACCCGATGAGAAATCATGCCTCTGCTGAATATATGAAGAAAGGACTTCAGACTAATGGATATGACTGAGACCTGACAACCCTTAGCAGCCAATGCTTTTGCCTGGACTGCTTCATAGTTGCCAGACATCACATCATCTTCAGTGGGGAAACCCCTTGTTACAAAAAGTACTTTCACTATTCTTTAGAGCAAATCTATTATAGATTTACGGGTTCAATCGCGACCTCTTTTTCTGTTACATCTGGAGAAAAAGCATAACAACAAGCAAAAAATATTGATAACGCAGGGATACCAGTAGCCAAAGAGTTATTTGTCGACGCTAAAACTATTGTAGAAATAAAGATTAAAAAAGATGTATATCTGTCATAAGGCTGAACTGCATGCCAGTATACAGGAATAAAAAGTATCACGACTATAGTTGTAATTACTAATCCAACTATCATTGTTGATAAGATAAACCAATTCTCAACATGAGTCATACCTAAAACGGCAAGGGCAATATTTTCGACATCTTTATATGGCATACCCCATAAGAAATTTGATATTCCATATTCACTAATAATACTGAACACCTCTATCCTTGCCAATGCGCTACCATCTTCTGACAATTCGCCACGTTCCTCAAAACGTCCACCAAACCCTGCTTTAAATAAATAAAACCCAACTATAGCAAATGATATCAACAAAACAAAAGAAAAGAAACGCTTAGACCATGAAGCTCTTTTCTGAAAAATAGGGCGAATAGTATACAAAAGAAATGTTAGGGCTGAAATTGCTATTGCAGCACGTGCATTAAAACAAAAAAGACTAAAGAATCCTATCAAGAACAAAAAGTACTTCATAATGTCCTTAATATTTGAAGTCAGGATAAAAGCCATAATACTTGCCATAATTAACGCATTTGTCAAAGGATGACCAAGCAAAGCCGAGCTTCTAAAAACCATATCTTCTTCTAACGCATAGTCGAAACCTAAACGTATTAGATCATAAGGATAATATAATGTCATAGTTAAACGCTCATAAATTGCCATTATAGCATTAAATGTAAACATGAACAATATAATAGCCCTTACCTGTTTCTTATAATTATGATTGTTATCTAACGATTCATACAAAATATAATACATGGCAGGCAGAGCCATTGAATGAAACAAAACATTCATATTTCCCTCACGAGCCAAAATCTTGTCTACAAAATACCAAGAAAAGGTAACCAAAATAATTAATATAGCAAATTTGAATTTCTTGTCTGTCAATCTCTTTTGAAAATAGAAATAAAAAGTAACAACAGTCAGAATATAAAAAGAAGGATATAAATATAAAACTTTAGACTTTTCAACAAAGCCATACAACGGCCATCCCATAACAGCCATAATTACAGGACCAATAAACAATAAGAAAGTAAGAACAAAAACAAGCAAATTCATTGTATTCTTAACAAAAGACTAACTTTCTTAACAAATGCTACTAAACTATATTGTTTTAATAATGATGCTAAAGATAATGTAATTAAAATTACAAAAATTAATTTGTATAATAAAGAAATCAGTACGTTCTGTTCTGGTATAACATTAATAATCATCGTCATAATTCCCCATGTCAGAATAGAATTCATCAACTGGGGAACTAAGGATTTATAATATGAAACTGGCGATTCTTTCAATGTTATAGCATGCAAAATAAAGTAGGTGCTAATAAAATTGATAGTGAGCGTTATATCCCACGACCATGCCACAGCTTCAATAGATCCGCCCCAATGTGCAGCAATAAAAAAACCTGTAACGGTGCAAAAAGTATTAAGCATACCACTGACAAACAGATGGTTGGTCTTTCCTGCTGCCTGAAATACCGGGACATTAGTAGAGAGTATCATCTGCAATGGGAGGGACAAAGCCAAAATGCGAAACACAGGTATTGCAGCATCCCACTGACCACCGTATACTATTCTGATTAATTCCGCACCACAAAAATAAAGCATCAAACCTATCGGGAAACTGATATTGGAGATGATAACAGCCAACTTCTGGTTTTTAGCTTTCAATTCATGCTTACTACTCTGCAAGGAGGAAAGGACGGGGTGCAAAACAGGCTCGATAACGTATGACACGTTCTGGATGGGTAACATCATCAAGTGATAGGACTTGTCATAATAGCCGAGCTGGGTCATGGAGAAATACTTGCCAATAATCAACTTGTCGAGGTTGCGGGAGAAATAATTACAAAACGAAAAAGCAAACTGGAAAAATGAAAATGAGGCAACCATCTTTACTGCCTCATTGTTCAACCGCAAAACCATTTGAAGCGGATAATTATAGTAGTTCACGCCGAAAACTCCAATGGCTGTCAGAATAGGTGACACCAACAATGCATAGATGCCCCACCCATGAAAAGCACCCCATACTGCAACGCTGCCACTAAGTATGCGGAAGAACAAAGTACGGTAGGCTATTGTCTTGAATCGCTTATCCTTACGCATCAATGCGTTGGGAACGACATTCAGCGAATGAAAAAACATGGCTATGGACAAGATTTGACATATACGTTCCAACATAGTATCCGCGTAATAACCTGCTATCACGCCAGACAACATATAAAGCACTACCGATAAAAACACTCCCAAATAAACAGTCAGCGTAAAAAGGCTATTGAGATGAGCCTTTGTCAACTGCTTATACTGAACGACTGCCGGGCCAATGCCAATATCGGCTAATATATCCAAGAAATACATAACGACCATGGCCACTGCAATAGTTCCAAAGGCTGCCGGTGCAATCTTGCGGGCCAAGATTGCCGAAATCAGCAACTGAATAACAATGCCAGAATATTTGGCAACAGCTATCCAGAATACCCCTTTTGTCAGTTCTGTCTTCAGATTAGGCATTAAATCTGTTTCTCGTAATGTGAATACTTGGTCAATACGTATGAGTTTCTGCTCTTGCAGTCATAGACAAATCACATTTTGGGCATCCCTTCTCATCGAATTCCCGCTGTGAGAAACTCTCATAGAAATACCCACGGGCATCCTCAAATACGCGAGGTTCGATGATGACTACGCCATCGATGGCGGTTTTTATTACGTTCATGTGATATTTTGATGGAAGAGGGTTAAGATGGATGATGGAAGACCATTCAAATTGAGAGTTGAAAATTGAAAGGTGAAAGTTATTTCTCAGGACTTTCTTTCAGCTTTTTGATAATCGTCACTAATATTGCTATTATTTCCTTACAATCACTCTCCAATGAATTGAATATCTTATCATCAAGATAATTTGTTTCATGAAGTAGGTCGATCCAGTATTCAGTCTCGTCAGCTTCTTTTAATGCAATATTCAACTTACTAAGGAAATCCATACGGCTTTGCGCATTTTTAGATTCCCTCGTATTTGCACCAATGCTAGTACCACATCGCAAGAGTTGCTTTGACATCACCTGCTCATGCTTTTGTTCTGTCAGGAACTTGTAGCAGTTTATGATGCGAATTGCAAAGTCACGAGACTTGGTCTGAATGTTGTTGGCCATAATGAATGTCCAAACTTGAAGATGGCAGACTTCTTTAAGAGCTTAGCAAGCTAGCAAATCTGGATAACGAATTTCCTTTAGTTTAAAGTCGAAATAAAATTTCGATTCATTATCTGGTGAATAAACAACATCTGTCAAAACAGTCATTCCTTTCATGCTCGACTCTATGTTGTCCATTTCTCCCTCCTCTCGGAAAGTCTCCTTCCATGAAAATACAACAAAACGAATGTCATTCTGCTCTATATGGCCTCTTACCACAGGATTAGCGTATAATTGACATAAAGTATTATACAACTGGACACGAGCCTTTTGACGTTTACCTATAACGTGTTCTGAAGTGGAGCAAGTCATTTCAACCAATATGGTAGTATTTGTTGCATCAAGCATGTAGTCACAAATGTCGCCCACATTTTCCCGAACAAAACTGAATACTTGGTCTATGCTAATAATACTGACATTATGAGAAGCATGCACTTTTAGCTGTTCTCTTTCCCCGGACTCTTCACCACACACATACTTGCAACCATAACAGGAATTTGGGTCAATAAGCGAGAAATCACCTGTGGCAGTTCTTTCATCTAACATTAACACCTTATTTCCCGTCTTGGGAAAAGTGCTGTAGAAGTGTCCTTCAAATAACTCCTTCAACATACGCCCTACATATCTTTCATCTCACGATACTCGGTATACATATAACGCATAGCCTCTACTAAGTCCTCTGCATTTACGCTATATTCACCTGTCTTGGAGTTTTTCTGCATCATATCCAACAATCGTCCATCCTCTGTAGCATAAACGCTAAGTTCACTGGGATCCAGCCCAACCTTCCCAACTATTTGCTTATAGTGTCTAACAATGAGTACATTCAAATAGTTAAGTATGAAAGGACTATGAGTTGTAATGGTACAACCATGAGAACGTCCATTTTTACAAAGCTTCAATATTGCCTCCAGAAGTGCCACTTGAGTAAAAGGATAGAGATTCTGTTCTGGTTCTTCAATGATAAATGTGGTACGGTTAGGGATGATTAGCCTGTCAAATACTTGTTCGTATGACTCAAAAATCTTAAGCACGTTGGCCTCTCCTTTGCGTAAATCTGTATTAAATTGCGCAACAAGACTCGATACTTCTTCTTCTTTATATCCAGGTTTGTACTGCTCCAAGGCAACCTCCCGTGTCAGAACAGAACGCAATTGTTTTACTTTTGATTCCTGCTCAAACGATTTTTTTATGTCATATTCAGCGAAATACTGATTGCTGTAGTATTGCAACATCACTATTAGAGGTGTCACGGACTGCAGTCCACTCGAAGAGTTGCTCAACGGAATATCGTAAGTTTTCCCATTTACATGTTCAATACGGTCCTTGTTCTTCAACTTTTCAGGGTCATAATAGTACCTTACCCCCAAGTCGAGAATATCCATTTTATTATTTGACTTATAGAACTCACGCGCATTGAACCAGTCAAAAAGGAAGCTACGCAGGTTGGTCTGCCCCAACTCTAAACCCTGCAATTCCTGAAGTGTCACTGCATTTCGCTCTGCAGGTATATAGCAAATCTTCTGCCTGTTATAATCAGCATCGCGATTCAAATGTATGCTCAGTTCGTGATGATTATACTCAATCTCTATGAAATCAGTCTTATATTGGACATACGATTCTATATCCTTATCGAAATAGCTCTCCATCTTATGAAAACCCTCAACAAGGTTACGGAAACTTTCTCCATTACCGATAGACTGCTCGTTACGGGTTGTCTCAACTTCCTTTTCTATCCATTCACAGGTGCTCAGAATCTTAGCTACTGTACTTTTACCACTACTCTGAGGACCAATAAGGAAATTGAAACGCTTCAGTTCCAATTCAGCCTTTTTTATAGGCCCGATATTTCGAATAACAAGATGCTTCATATTTCTTAATTACAATATATCAGAAAGAACAGCGTATTCTACAGGAATCTCCCATTCGATTCACAATGAATCATCTAAAAACGAAATGCCGCCATCTGAATCGGGCATATTGATATCACATTCCCCAAACCATAATGGTTTGACCTTGATATTCTTTAGGATGATGCCAGATGCGTTCTTCCCAGGTTTTATTTTTCGAACGGTCGAAAATAATCAAGTGGCCTTCGTCTACACTACCCACAGCATCCATATACTCAAAGGTTTGACGAAGGCCATCGGCAATGACTTTCTCCAAAGAGCCTCGTTTGATCTTCAGTTCCAAGACGA